>BNJS01000743.1_pt1 | contig 277728 bp, 372 predicted proteins | sample 8540461 | NCBI WGS metagenome assembly BNJS01 (sample SAMD00202454, study PRJDB9452) | human saliva metagenome | isolation source: human saliva | place: Japan | reverse complement strand
TATGTACCAGGTGGCGGCCAAAGGAGATTTTCTTTCATCGTTCCGAATCCTGTACTTATCTCCATCCAAGACGAACCAGCATATTCCTCTCCTCCAAGCTAGTGCAGACGACTCACTAGCAGCAAGCCAAAGGGAACGCATTCTCTATAGAACCGAAAGGCGTTATGCTCACACGCTTTGAGAGAGCTTCCAGCTCATCACAGATCTGCTGTACCAGCGCCTCCGCCATGATTTATCTCTTCACATAAAATTTTCGATATCCTTTTTCGAGGGCTACCTGCTCGTTGTTCTATTCCTTCAGGGATGGTTCCCGTCCAAACAATATGTCCTATCTGGAGTGTGATATATAGTCGAACGAGATCCCCGAGAGATTATGAGGATAAACCGATTATGGGCAGTGAAAGATAATCTGAAGATGCTTTCTATGAGCTTTCTCCTCCAGCTTTGTTAACTTAGAGCTCGCAAAGACCGTTGATGAAGGAGCAGGTCTCTCTCGTCCACCAAGATCAGAAGCCATGGTTAGGAGCCTTTATTAACTCTTCTAAGATAGTAAATACTCTTTTGCTCACCTGCCTCACAGAAAGGGAGATGGCACTAGGGTCCCTCCTACTACCACCCTCTTATTCGTCTCGCCATCTCTGCGGTGACAGTGGCATGCTACCTGAGTAATTTTCTAAGATCTCGCTTGCATCCCTAAAGAGATCGAGACCAAGGATTCAACTTCCACTGACGTGTAGTCAATAATGCTCTTCAACTTCTTCTTTCTCTATCGGGAGACACACGTAGCCAGGCCAATATAGGAAACCCAACGTGGTTCTCTCTCTCTTCTCATAACGCATCCAGCGGATAGAGCTCTTGGTAACAGAGAGTGATCTCTCCCCCACTTGTATCTCTATACACATACTCTTGCGTTGGTTCCCTGCCAGCTTGAAACGGTCATCACCTCAAAATGGAAACAGGTGCAATCAGAACCCTGCAAACTCGCCAATCCTGTAGATTCCCGTCCTGACCCTCCACTGGTTTGTATCCACAGGCCACCAAGTGAAGGATGGTGCCTGCACCCATTAGGCAGTGATCCCAGTAAGCCCTCGTCCTTAAAATCACAGTCACATCTTTTCAGCCTCTTTGGCCTCCACAACGTGGTAAGTTTTGATGATAATCTTGGTCATGCTTAGCATTTAGTATTAATATGGTCTCTGAGTATGATACTTAAAATAAGAATGCACTATGATTTCTAGGACTAGGCCTGCAGAGCTACTGCACACTGCCTAGCTCCAGCTCTCTCTAGATTTTAAAAAGTAGTAATGGGTAAATCACGCGACCTTAGCCCGAATAGGAGGGCCTCACTCGAGCAAGCACCAGGGAGACGGCGTGAATGCTGTGCACAGAAGCGTGGAAGCACCCGGTGGGACTCTAGAAGCAGCCAGGCCTATATCCCGCCTCGGGGACATAGGCCTGGCTGTTACATCGTCGTTCGGCAGGCGGGACGGCTGAGACGTCGCGGCCGGGACAGGCGCTGCCTCGGCGTCGTCGAGCGTCAGGATGCTATTGACGAGCGTCGCGGCGAGGTTGCTGCCGCCCTGCCGCCCCTCGACGACATGATCTGGGGATGTCCTTGAAGACCTTAGCCATGTGCTTCGACTCACGCACGTTGACGAAGCCACGGGCGCGGCGATGATCCCTGAGGATGGGCCTTGCGGCCGGATCAGCTCGCAGAGCTCGATGATAGCCGTCGGTGCATTGCCCGCGAAGAGCGCATCGGGGTGCTCCTCTACTGCCAGACGGATGCCTGCCTGCGAGCGCGCAGTGCCCTTGCTGTAGCAGCGATCTCGGCTACGAGGATCGTTGAGGTAGCGCCGGCCTCTACGCCGAGGCGCTCGAGGGCGCGCAGATGCCGGGGCCACCATGGTGACGTCGGTGGCGGTCTTGGTCAGCCTCGACGACGGCGCGATACGCCTCAACGGCTGTGGGAGGTCGGTGTGGGGATCTTCTCCATCTCGAGATCCGCCGTCGTGTGGATGCTAATGGATGACGCCACTTATGGTCGAGAGGACATTGGGTTCGCCAGCTCGCTGTTGATGGTGCCGAGCTCTCGATCGCGATACCCTGACCGACCTTGACACATCCTGCTTAGCTGCCCTCACGGTAGTAGCCGCGGGGCGTGATGAAGTGCCCCTCCCAGGTGTAGCTCTGGGTGTGCCGATCAGCACCACGGTGAACATGTCCACCTGCTCAGGGGTCGAACTCCGCCAGCGTCATCAGCGTCACCTCCTGCCAGGACGCCCTGCCTGCCGTGCCGTAGCCGACCAGGCGTATCAGAGGCGGTGCTGGGGAGAAAGTCTCGATGAGGCGGTAGAGCTGCCAATGGCAACCCTGGCTCTTGGGGTTGTAGATAGCGGTGATGAAGTCGCCATGGGCCGGCGGCCTCGATGCGGCGGCGCTCGATGCGCAACCAGGGCGTCATGAGGTCCTCCAGCGATGGATGCAGAGGTCGTGGCCGATGGGGCGGCCAGTAACGCTGCGGCCTTCTGGGCGCGATGCCGGGCAATACCGACCTCTGGGCCTCGATACCCTTATCGCATCATCTCGTAGATGAGGAGGACATATAACGAAATACCAGCGTCACCGGGCTGATGACGCGACGGTCTTGCCCTCCGGGAAGCGTGATTGATGGCCTCCTCGGCACGCTGGCTCAAACTATCGCCTGCTGTCACAGACGGCGTCCGCGGGGCCTGAATGGGCCTTGACGAAGCGGAAATAATAACGTATCCTACGATGACATCCGACTCTTGGACGGCGCGCAGCACCACCAGGGTGATGTCCTCCTCGCTGCCTGGCCCGATGCCGGCGACGATGATCTTATTCTTGTTCATTATGGATGGCTTAAATACTTTGTTTGGTCTGTCGACTGCAAAGATAGCCTAAATCCCTCAAGCCCTAAATCATCTGGGTGCTACAAGCGGGCGAGCCTCCCCTCTCTCAGCCTGCGAAGGCTCGTCGTCCGCCCCATGCGCGCTGGGAGGCCGCACGACGACAGCCGCTCCCCGCCCCTCGCTGAGGATATCCCTCAGCCTCCTGACGTCCCTGGCGCGCGACGGACGCCCTCAGCGGCTGACGGATGATATCCCTCAGAGCCTCCCCCACTAGCCCTATGGCAACGCGGCATAGATTCCACCGCCAGCCCCAGGCGGACAAGGCAAGATACCTCCTTGTTCACCAGCCATCAGCTAAGGAGAAGGCTAAGCGAGCTAAAGGGCGAACCTCCACCTGAGGCTAGCCAGAAGGCTGTGCCGTGCTCCTGCTGCGAAGAAGGCTTTGAGGTCGCCTGGGCTCTATCCTATTTACTTCATCTTGCAGGGTTTGGTCGCCCTTGCAGAGCTGCGCACCCTGGAGCTGAATGGATCGCCCGCGCAGGAGGCTCGTCCAGGGCGCAGGCGGCAAAACAAGGATGGTGCAGCCAGCATGCGGCACTCCATGAAGCGGACACGGCAGGACGCAAAAAAGGTGCGGCTACCGCAGTCCTCGGTGAGGAGGGAGCACGGCAGCCACAGCGCACAACTTAAGAAAGGAAAGCTCTCCTAGTAGTTAGGGTTCTGCTTCAGATTCTCCGGGTTGGCCTGAGATCATCGGCAGGGGATGGGATAGAGCTTGCGGTAGTCGTCGATGCTCTTACCACTAGCCACACCGCACTTCCGTGAAGAGGGTGGCTGGGCCCGTGAAGGGCCCGAAGCGGATGAGGTCGGTACGGCGCTGAGCCTCCCAATGAGCTCCGTCCATCGGCGAGCAGCTCCTTCAGGTCAGGCAGCGCACTGTAGTTGCCGAGGCATTGCCACCGCAGGCACGGGTGCGCGAGGAGATTCGAGGCTGCAGGGGCCTTGGTGGCGTCGGCGTGGCCGCGGACGCTGCCTCAGCATAGTTGAAGTGAAACTCCGCCAGACGCAACAGAAGTCCATATCGGCGTGGTCCCCATTGCTGCCGTTGGCGCCTGTGCTGGTGACGTTGCGGAACTTATGAGCGTAGACATGTGGTCAGTTCGAAGGACGTCGTGTGTCCGCCGTGGCCACAGCCTTCATCAGGAGCGCTTGTCCATTCGCGGTGTTCGTACCGAAAGAGCGCGACGAACTAATATTAACGCACGGTTGCCCTGCCAGCCGCCATTGACGCCCATGTTCATCCCAGTGACAGCCTTAGCCGTACACCACCCGTGGAGGCATTGAGTGAGGTAGATGTCATCGGTACCACGGCGCGGCGTCATGGGTGATGAGGCAGCACCTCGGTTATGTGCAGCATTGTTGTCGGCGAGAAAGGCTGGCTGCTAGTCCTGCGCAGGCTGTAGCTCCCAGAGAGATGACGCGCTCGGCGGCCTCAGCGGCCTCAGCGTAGCGCTGCGTCGGTAGTATAGACCTCGGCATTTGAGAGGTGAGAGGCGGGAGAGGAGCGCGCGCACGCAGCCAACATATCGGCACGGCCGCAGCGCAGCCTTGGGCGCTAGCAGATCGGCGATCGATGGCGTGAGCTCGCTCTCGATATACTTGAAGAGCTCGGCACGGCTTCGATCTGCTGGGATAGACCTTACCGTAGCCGTCGCCTCGGTGATGAAGGGAGGATTGCCGCATAGAGGTCGATGAGCACCCAGTACTGGTGGGCGCGCAGAGAGCGCACCTCGGCTGCAGCTGAGCACGGATGTGGTCGCGTCGTCGGCGCGGGACTTCGTGTTTGCGCGAGAAGTCGCTGGCGAGCTTGATCTGATTGACGAGCGGTAGTAGGCGCGGACAGAAGGGTTGGAGCCCGACCAGCTATGTGCGTGGATGTCGGGCGGCTGAGTCGCCCAGGCGTTGATGGCCGTCTCCGGTGAGGAGCTCCTGCGGGACGAGGCGGCTGCGTAGAAGTCAGCTCCGAGCTCGTCGGTCGGCGATGTCGCCGCCGGTGCGCTTCTCGGCATCCCCCGTTACCCGTGGGCCGTGGGCGCCGCCAGACGCGCATAAAGGCCTGCAGCGTCTTGGCGGGATCGGAAGATCTTCTCTGAGGTCTCCAGTTTGGTGAGCGCGATCCAGATCCTTGGTGCGGGAGCTGAGTCCCAGCAGGAGGCAGCACTCGGCACCAGGCAGCCTCGGCGGAGGTTCTTCTTATCTGTGCTGCATATTATTCGCGATGATAGCTTAGAGGGAGAATGAGAGAGAGGTTGAGCGTGCGAACGCAGACAGGATGAGGCTGAGTCGATCAGGCGCTCAGGATCTACACCCTTGCAGCTGGAGAGCGTGAAGACGTTCTGCACCGTAGCCGAGGCACGCAGGCTCATGCGCCCGAGGATGCGACCGAAGTCGTAGCCAAAGAGGGTCAGGTTGTCATCTTGAGAGAGGCAGGCGATGGGAGAGAGATGAGTCAGGAGGCAGCAGCATGCGCGTTAGCGAAGTTGGAGTGAGTTGATCTCGTGGGTCGTGTTCCAGAAGAGACTGGCCCGAGTTCAGCACGACAGCGTGGTTCGCCATGCCAGGCATTGACGAACTGTCGATGAATATGGTTGCTGAGGTTGGAGCGCAGCGAGGTCGAGGCGTCCAGCGGTCGAAGGTGCAGCGTCGTGGAGAGCCCACGGCGACCTTGACTCGAAGGATCGAAGGCGCGGTACTGTCGAGCGGTTGATGAGTAACGTCTCGTGCGGGTCCTCCCGGGCTTGTTTCATCGCAGGCGCCATCAGCTGCCGTAGACAACTGCCTTGGAGCGAAGAAGAGGTCGAGCGCATAGTCTGCTGATTGGATCTGGTCTGGCTACCCAGTAGCCCCCTGCACCACCGTAGGTGCGCCACAGGTAGCCAGTCGATCGGCGGCATGGCAGAGCTTGGTGATGCGGAGTATCGTTGGCGCACTGATATTGTAGTTGACGTCCCAGGTGAAGCGCTTGGTCTGCAGATGGGCGTAGCATTGAGAGGCTTAGCTCGAAGCCTTGCTAGCACCGATCTTCCCCTACGACGTCAGGATACGGTTGGAGAGTTGGCGCGGTGCACGGGATCTCGTTCGCGGGTCCTTGGTACTGCGCTGATAGAAGTCAGCGTACCGGAGGGCGGTTTGCCGAGCGAGTCAGACCCACGTTGTGGTGGCGGTGCGTCTCCCAGTGTGCTGTCCGCATCTCGTGGGCCGCGGGCGCAGCACTGTGTAGTACGCTGTCGCCGGAAGCTGGTGGCGGTTTGGTGTTACAGCCGAGAGCGGTAGAGGGCAGGTGGGTGCGTTACCGATGCGCATCCTGCTGCGCGTGACCGTAGCCATGTGAGCGGAGCTAGATCATCGATCCAGGATGGGCGAGAGGACTCCTGGTTCATGCGCCACGCTGGCGCCAGAGCAGAAACTGCCCAGCGCTGGTCCTTGCTGGCAGCGCGAGGAGCCGAAATCAGTACGCAGCCGTCAGCCGTCAGCAGATGGCGGTCCATCGGGGTGTAGTGGGACGACCAGCAGAAGGACACGAGGGTATTCTGTGCCGTAGTCTGCGAAGGGCCGGGATTGGTGACCAGCGTCTTGTCGCGGGTGCCAGTCGGGGCGTTGTGCACCGAGGTCTTCAGTCCTGATGAGTGCCCAGCGCATGCATCGAGGCGGCCCGCGAGGGCGGGGATGTCCTTGGCATGGTTGGCGTAGGGGTCCAGCAGGAAGCTGCGCTGCTGCACTCCGTAGCTGTTGTTGGTCCCGCTCTTGAAGCACGTCGGGCTGCAGCACGCTGCAGCGTGTCGCGCTGCCAGCCCAGAGAGGAGTTCTCGGGGATGACGACCGTGCCCTTACGAGGCGTAGTCGTAGCCGAGGTTGAGGTGAGCGGAGCTCGGGGAGGAAGTGGAGCTTATGTGAGTCAGCTGGAGGTTGGCGATCGTACGAGGAGCGTCGCTGATGTCCTCCTTCTGCTCCGGCGGAAGCGGCGCGACGGGGTTGCGATGGAGCGAGCGTGCGGAGGTTCGAGCCGTCCAGCCAGGTGAAGTAGCCGCCGAAGGGCTGATAGAGAGGCATCGCTGCTGCGACGGGCGCGTGAGGGTCGACTCTACTGCCGCGCGGACTGTAGCGGTCGTACAGCACCAGCGGTGTGCGTAGCGCTGCAGACTTAGCGTTGGCGTCTGCCGAGAGGTGGTTGTCGAAGCAGCGAGCTAAGGCTGGAGCGGGCCGCTGGCGCGGTTCATCTTATCCGTCTTCAGTACTACACTGGTGGTAGAAGCCTGCGCTGGCGCGGTAGGGCGGCTTGCCCACCCAGCACCGCTGACGCTGATGTTATGGTCACCGCCGTAGGCGGCTGAGTAGATCTCGTCCGCCGCGGTCGGTGCTCGCCGTGCCAGCTGGACGCGGAGCGAGCGATGCGCTGGATGAGCGGGCGCGGTCGTCTGCGGAGAGGACCTTGACGCGACGGCTGCCCTCGCTGAGCGAGTTCTGTGCGAAGACGGCGATCTGGGTCTTCTGGCCCATCTTCCCCTTTTGGTCGTGATCGACGGCGTTGGAAGCACGCAGACCTTGGCGTAGATGGCCGCCAGCGGGAGGCATCTGCCACAGGACGTTCCATCAGTGAGCGTCACACCGAGGTTGAGCGTGCTGAGATGCTGGAGCGCCAGCGACGACGATTCCTCGATGGGTACCCCGTCGATGACGATCGGCGGGTCGTTGCTGCAGCGGGTGAGCGAGGCGCCACCGCGGATGCGGATGCGACTGCAGGCGAGCCACCTCGGGGTGATCTGCGCCGGCTACGTACCAGCATGAGCGGATCGCTGTGCCGTGGAATGGCTTCCTTCGCAAGGCTCTTCTCCCCGATGGAGGTGATGGAGCCGGTAGGGTCCTTCTTCTGCATCGAGCCGCGGCCGATGGCGACGACCTCGCTTGAGGGCCTTGGCCTCCTCTGCGAGGGTGATGGTGAGAGCTTTGCTCGTGGAAGGTCCACCGTCAGGCTCTTGTAGCCGATCGCTGGTGACCACGGGTGTCGCTTGCGAGCGCCGGATGCGGTGAAGTTGCACTCGATGTCGAGCAGCGCGGCGCAGCAGGGGTCCTCGCGCACCTTGACCGAAGCGCCGATGGTTGGCTTCGCCCGCTGTCGATCGATCACGCGGCGCGCCGGCCTGGATCTCTCCTGCGCTGGTGCAGGCAGAGCCCTCCAGGAGCAACGAGGCACTGAAAGTGAGCGCAAATCCTTTTCATTCTACGTGCTGGATAAGTGAGTGCCCATGGGACGAGGCCTTGGACGCCACACTGGGCCGCAGCGTGAGGGCTTGTTTTGTCAACACGCAGCCCTGGCTCTCGTGCTCATTAATCAAAGCGTATTACTTCTACGTCGCGTCGGGGATGATGGAGATGGCTGAAGCCACCACCTGAGCTGAGGCCAGGCTCAGCTTGCTCTTACGACGCTCGACCTTTGCGGATAGTGTAACCAGACCTCAGGGTTGGTCTTGCCAGATTTGCCACGCGCATCGGCGTGGATGAGTATGCCGTGCTTAGGTCTTGCCTGCATCGAGGAGATCCAGCGTCAGCTGGCTCTTGTGATAACCGTCGTGGCCAGCGACATTCCCACTGAACCAGCTATCCTTGCCGCGCCTTACGGGCGATGGTGCTGTACTCCCTGGCTCAGCCTCGAGGATCTTGCTGTCATCCCAGTCTGCAGCCACGTCCTTGATGAACTGGAAGGCATCCATGTGGCGCTCGTAGACCTCGGGCAGGTCGGCAGCCATCTGCAGCGGGCTGTACATCGTCACGTAGCAGGCCAGCTGGTTGCAGATGGTCGTATTGACGTGCGAGTTGTTGTCTGGGTTGTACTTACTGATGTCCATCTGGAAGATCCCAGGCGTGTAGTCCATGGGGCTCCCGATGAGACGGGTGAAGGGCAGTACGGTGAGGTGGTTGGGCTTGTTCCCGCCGAGGCCTGATACTCCTGACCACGTGCAGACTCCTGTGCGATGAGGTTGGGGTAGGTACGGCTCAGCCCCGTCATGTGGACGGCCTCGTGGGCATTGACCGAGATCTTGTGCTTGGCAGCCTCCTTGACGGCGTGCAGGTAGTGGTCATGCTCTGACCGTAGTGGTCACTCACCGCGAGGATGATATTACCCACATAGCCACTCTTGACAGCGGGTAGCCGTTGTCGACCATGAACTGTAGGCCTTCTCCATGTGACGCTCGTAGTTAGTGACCGAGCTGGAGGTCTCGTGGTGCATGATGATCTTCACGCCCTTGCTCTTGGCGTAGTCACGCAGCTCAGCGACGTTGAAGTCGGGGTAAGGCGTGACAAAGTCGAACACACGATCCTTGCTGTGACCAAACCAATCTTCCCAACCGATATTTCCAGCCTCGACCAAGACGGCATCGAAGCCGTGCTTGGCACGATCGATATACTCCTTGACGTGCTGGGTGTTGGCTGCGTGCTTGCCGTTAGGCTTGCCTTTTGGAGTATCGGTCTTACCGATCTTGACGTAGGGCAGGTCATCGGTGTAGGCCCAGGTGCTCTTGCCCGTGATCATCTCCCACCAGACCCCTACATACTTAATAGGCAGATCCAGTCGGTCGTCTCGTAGGCGCAAGGCTCGTTGAGGTTATAGGTCAGCTTGAGGCAAGGATATCGCGTGCATCGCGGCTGACGATAACCGTACGCCAGAAGCGTATTGAAGGGGGCCTCGATATGCCCGCGATTGCCCTGAGCATCGGTCAGCTCGACGTGGAAGACCATATTCTTGTCATCCAGATCGAGGTTAATCGCAGGGAAGTCGATGAGCGCAGCCTCGTGCAGGTTGATGTAGACGTTCTTATCCGTCTTGAGTATCAGCGGGGTCTGTACGCCAGTCTTGGAGAAGGCCTTCTGGGAGGTGTTCTCCGTGAATGCTGTATCAAAGGTCCACGGATCTCGAGGCGACTATGCTGGTAGTCGTACTCCTCGGTGTCGTAGTCTCCGGGGATCCAGTGGGCCTTGTGGTCGCCCGTCATGGCGAACTCGGTGAGCTCACGCTTGACTACGTAGAAGTTGCGATCCTTGCCGCCAGGGAACTCATAGCGGGAGCCCAGCCCGTCGTTGAAGAGACGGAAGCGGATAGCAATAGGATCGCCGTTGCTCTTCTTCTTGAGCGTCACGAGGAGCTCATTATGAGTTGTTGCGGATCTCCTTGACCTCGCCCCAGACGGGCTTCAGGTCTCGTCGAAGGTCGACTCGCTGGTATCGGTGACCTCCTAGCCCCTTGTCAAAGGACCTCTTGGCATCCGTCATCTCGAGCCCTAGGTGGCTCGGACGGATGATCTCCTGCCCATCGGCGAAGGAGAGTCGTCGGTGGGGCACCCTCCTTACTCATGGAGAAGTGCAGCTGCAGCCCCTTGTTGGGCGAGCTGATCGTCTGGGCCAGCGCTGCCCAGCTCCCCGAGAGCCAGGGCACAAGCGACGATCAATGCTTGGCGTGCATCATACCTTGTCTTATATCTATAAAATGAATGTGCGGGAGACTGTCTGTACCCTATCCAGAAGTGGCTCGGCAAGGAGCGGCGAGCGGGCGCAGGACGCGGCCCTCTTGCCCTTAGAGCACGCAAATATAGAGATAAAGAAGCAGGAATAAAAGCCCTCTTTTCCTTAAATAATTAAAGAAGCGCGACAACACTGATAAAAAGCCTATCCCTTTTGGCCTCACAGTTAAAAGAGCCCCGCGTCGAGACGGCTCAAAGCCTCTCCACGGGAGGCTCCCTCAGGCACGCAGTCTAGAGCACTAGACCAAGACACTCGAGCCCCACGAGCAGCGTAGTCGAAGTCCTCCTAGACGCCGTCAGGCCTCAAGCCGCCTCCTTCACTGGCCAGCAGCTACTGGCTGAACGACTTGCAAAAGGCTCTGCCAGCGAGCCCCCAGCAAGCGAAGATCAGCGCTCCAAGTCCCCTCAGCAGCCTCCCACGAACTAAGGACGCAGCAAGACCAAGGCCTAATGCCGCCCTCCCACAAGACCGAGTGAGGGACAAAGCTACCCCTCACTGACATCTAAGTGCAGAAGCCTCATGCGCTACCCGTTTTGGATAAGAACAAAGGGCCGTAAGCCCCCAACGGGCGACCCGTCGAAGCCTTGGGTGAGGGAACGCTGGAGGCGTGACGGAACCCTGGGTTTTGGTACATCCATATTCAAGAAGAGCCCTCAGGGGCGACCCTCAAAAGCTAGTCAGCGTGGCATCGGCACGGCACTCCTCGCGCACTACGAGGCTCAGGTCGCCCTGTAGGGCACTCTCCTTTGTCACGCCCTAACCCAGGGTTTGGTCGCCCTTGCAGGGCTACGCACCCTGGGCTTTGGGACGGTCACGCTGAGGCCAACCTCCCCTCCAGCACGACCGAAGCAAGGTCAGCAACTTAGCTCATCTTGTGCCAGTTCAGCTCAAGGGCTTCACTCCTATTGCTGATACGGAGGGCACTCACCCTCGAAGTCCTCCCAGCGAGCTATGCACCGAGGAGGCCGGCTGAGTATCAGTCACGAGGCTGAGGGACGCCCCATCGACACGAGGGATAGCCATGAAACCGCTGAGGATATCCCTCACGGAGCCCGCAGCGGCAGCCCACCTCATCCTGCCTAACAGACGGAGGCAGTAGCCGAACGAAGGCAGCGTCTGGCCCGAGGCGCGTGAAAGCAGCGACCGCACACGCGCTGGGAGGCGGTCGCATCAGCTGTATGTGAGGCCGAAGCGCTGGTTGCGGAAGATCGAGCTGAAGCCGGGCCGACGACGCAGCTGGGCGAACTGAGGTCTGATCTATGCGCTGTGCGAGGCTGGAATCGAGCTGGAGCGTACGCTGCGCGCCGTCGGTGCCCTCCCTTTCGCTATCGTTGCCGCGGGCAGCGACGATACACACGCAGGTAGTAGGTCGTAGCGTTGGGCTGCTTGATCGCGGCGATCGTCTGCGGGGCCTGCTGTAGTCGCGGGCTGGGATGTGTGCCACGACGGCATTATTGCTCGCGAAGTCCCCGAAGGAGGTGCTGGCCTTGACATAGTCGCCCTGACGCAGGTAGAGGTAGCCGAGGGCCTGGCCAGCACCAGGCAGCGCGCTGCCCTCTGCCATCAGTTCGGTAGCCTTCTTGCAGATCTCCGTCACTGCAGGCTCAAGGGCCAAGATTCATCTGGCTCGGGGTTGGCCTTTATGCTTGAGGGCCTGCTCGAACCAGTGCTTGGCGAGGCATAGTCCTGACGCTCGAGGCAGATCGCTTTCGATGTTATTGTAGGAGCGGTAGTCCTTGGGGTACTTCTGGATGGTCATCTTGTAGATGTTCTCCTGCTGCACGAGGTCGCTGGTGAGGGTCGCGGCGTAGAGCAGCTCCTCGAGGGAGAGAGCGGCGGGGAACTTGGTCAGCAGCTCCTGGGATCTCCTGATCGCTCTTGCCGAGGATCTTGATGTTGGCGATCAGGCGAGCGCGCGGCTTGGGCAGCACCTCGTCGGCCAGCTTGCTGAAGACGGCCGAGATATTGCCGGATCCCCGCTCGCGCTGCTCGGGATCAGGGTACATGCTCAGTACGCGCAGTACCAGATCCTTGTCCTAGGAAGTTTCTCGCTCGACCAGCTTCGAAGCCCTCCCAGTCCTGAGCCGTGTAGTGGGCGTCGATGGAGACGTCGCCGAGCTTCTCGCGGTGGAACTTGCCCTTCAGCACCGAGGTCGTGTTTCGCGGCTGGCGCTGAGCTTCTCGTTCAGCTCACCGCCATCGGGCGAGGCAGGCCTGGACTCGACCGAGACGCGCTGGTTAGCGTCTCGTTGGCGTTCTGCACCGTGACCGCCGCTCGGTGACCTCCTCGCCGTCAGCTCGCTGGAGCGGACATTGGACTGCTGGATCTGGAACGATGATATTGGCGTCGGTGGCCTCATTGATGACCTTCTGGGGGCGTCAGGCGCGATGATGGGCGTCACCCGCCAGCGCGTAGCCAGTGCCTCGGTAGCCAGTACGCCATCAGCTACCTTGAGCTCGGGGAGGCTGACGACACGGGCTGCCCTGCTTGCCCTTGAAGCTCAGGGAAGGCTCGCTGCGCTGCATCGCGGGTTGATAGGGGATGGTGAAGTTCACCGAGCTATTGGAACCAACGGCGTAGCGCACGCTACGCGCTCGTTGCAGGGCACCTTCTCGCCTGGAATCAGCGCACCAGCGCACTTCTCGCCGCCTTGTGGCGCAGCACGGGGACGATGGTCAGCTGGGCGTCCTAGGGAAACCGCTTGGCGAGAGGTCAGTGCACCGTGATGGGGACTTGACCGCCGACAGCCTCCAGGGCTGCAGCTCGGCGCCCGACGAGGTCTGCCAGCGAGCGGACGGAGCTTCGTCCACAGCTCGTAGTGATGAGTAGCAGTGCCGTGCTCGGCAGGGCTACCGTTGGGGTCTTCTTAATCATGAAGGTGTGCTTATAGATTGGGATAGTGATTACTCTTGGGGGCTGCCTCCAGGCGCGCACGGCGAAGGCGGTGGCGGGCTGCGAGGGCAGCAGCACCATGCGCCGAGGAGACCTCAGCCACCAGCTCGGTGCGGTGCATGGACTGAGGGTCGAGGCGCAGCACCAGCTCGTGCGTCCCGGCAGGGATCAGGCGGCACGCAGCGCAGTCGGCGCACTGGCTCACAGCTCCTTCGCCCCGTCCAGCACGAGTGCCAGCCGTGAGGATGGTAGACCTCGGAGAAGACGAGCGAGGCGGCTGGGGCGTCGTCACCCCTATAGCGCGCCGGCAGGCTGGTAGTCCAGCGGCTCACGGCTGGATCGGCACCGACCGTGCTGTCGAGGGGATGAGCTGCGTGGGGCGGTAGCCTGCGCTGCCAGGCGAAGCGCTCATCGATCGGCCGCCACGCGGCGCAGGGGCAGCGTGGAGAGGGCGGCCATCTCGGCATCGGCGCCCTTGACCCAGGCGATGCTGTCGACGAACCACGCTGCGCCGAAGGCCTCCTCATTGCGCTGCACTACGGGCGCCCCGCCCTGACCTGCCTGTGCCGGCAGGATGAAGTAGCGCGTGTCGAGCATATTGCAGGCCTGCATGTTCTGCTGGCTCAGCTGGCGCTCGATGAGTATCCTGTGGCGGCGCGGCTGGCAGCGTGGTAGCCGCCGACACTGCGGTGCTGGGCGCTGGTGGTAGCGTCGTTGAAGGTGATCTCACGCTGAGGTTCGCGACGCGGTAGTGCTTATCCTTGTCCTGAGCGATGAGGCGGTCGGCCTCGGTCACGGAGCGGCTGCTGCTCCACCAGCGCCATGTCGATGAAGAGCTCATCGTGTAGATGGCTTGTCGACCTGCCAGAGGTCGAGGGCGTGAGCGTACCCAGGAGGAGGTAGAGACACCTGCCTTGAGGCGTCCCTGATAGTAGAGACCGCAGACGCCGAGGGAGAGGAGGATGATGAAGAAGCTACGCCAGGCGTCGGCCGAGACGATGGAGCGCGCTCCTCTGAGCGCGGCCATGAGCTCGAGACGGGCATCTGCCCTGGGCCATAGCCTGACGGGAAAGAGCTCCTGCTCCCTGCTCGCTGATCAGCGAGAGGAAGGTGCCTGGGATCAGCGCCAGCACGAGGCTGAGCCCGAGGGTCAGTCCGCCCGCGATTAGAAGCCACTACGGTGCTCCTCCACGAGCTCACGGGGACGCTCGACGCAGCGTACCAGCGCCAGCACAGCCAGCACGACGAACTCGGCGATGACGAGGATGGAGACGAGTGCGGAACTTGTTGTGCAGCGGCACGTGGTCGATGAAGAGGTCGGTCAGCCACATCATGTTGTGCCCCCAGGCGCTGTTTATGGAGAAGATCGTGCGCCGAGGAGAGCCCACTTGATCGGCCCCTCGACGACGAAGCAGCCCAGCAGGAAGAGGAAGAGGACGAAGGCCCCGACATAGACGGGCCCCGCAGTGAAGGGCTGATCACCCCAATAGTGATTGAGCTGCCCGAGGATCTGCTGGTACTCGCTAGGGATGCTATAGCATCGGCGTCCTCAGCCAGCGCACCCGTGGCGCCGCCGTAGGCATTGGGCACGAGCAGCGTCCGTCTCGCCCTGCCATAGCTCCAGGCCGTGATGTAGTCCTTATCGAGACCCGAGGCGGTGGCCTCCTTGGCCTGCGCCCCCTGCCCAGCCTGGGGCGTCAGTTCGCTCCCCCCACGCGTAGTCTCTGCGCCGTACTCGTAGGTATGGTGGAGGTTCGAGCTATTGATGCCGATAACGCGATCAGTCAGCCCAACAGCACGAGTGTGAGAGGACGAAAGCGCGCAGCTACCCTCACGTACGGCCTCCACGAGAGGCGATGAGCAGGAAGAGGGATGAGGCCGAGTAGTAGCTCATCTGCACGTGATTGGGAGGATCTGCAGCGAGGGCGAAGGCGCGTCAGCCGTCTTGCAGGTACTGCCTCGGTGATGTGGAGGATCCCTGCGCGTGGGCGGGATGAAGCAGAGGGTCATCAGCTTTTCCAGATATTGACCCGCGGCGATGAGGATCAGAAGTAGCTGGAGAGGTCCACTACCGCCCCGAGGATGGAGGCGGGGCGCCCTAGACGCACGGGCACGCAGGAGAGATGTGGCCGCCTGCAGAAGGGCGAGAGCAGCCAGCTGTGGTTGGGCAGCAGGGTGAAGGGCCACTGCAGCGTGAGCACGTCACGGCTTGTGGATCACCCACAGCGAGGGATAGGAGGCGGATCTGGTACATGGGCATCCCTCCAAGGGCTATTGGTCCAGTGGAGACCTCTCCTGTGGCTTCGGCAAGGGCACGCACGTCCGAGGCCGTGCCGCTGCGGCCACATCCTGCTGGGAAGAGCTCGCGCCCCTCGGTCGCGGGCATGAAATACACGAGCAGCCGCCCGCAGAAGAGCAGAGTACGCCTAGCTACCAGGGGCAGGAGCGGCGGGCGTGTGCTGAGAAGCTTGTTTGATCGATGATTCACTTCGTCGCGTTTTATCACCTTGATATATATATCCAAAGTTACAAAATCAATGGCTGTGGCTCGCACCCGCTCCTGCGTTGCCGCCCCACCCTCGCTCCCCTCAGCGCATGGCCTCGAGCTTCGCGAGATATCCCTCGGAGCTGAGGGACGCCAGTCAGCGCTCTGAGGGACGTCCATCAGCCCCGCTGGGGATATCAGTCACAGAGCTGGCCTGCGCACGCTGCAGAGATAGGGACCTGACACTAAGACAAAGGGAGCAGCAGGTGAGGGGCTAAAGGACGAGGACGCTGCAACTAAGGAGAGACGCGTGTAGCTAAGGGGCGAGACACGCACAGCCAAGCCCGAAGCTGCGCCCACCTGCGTCTAGAATCAGGCTCCAGCTCCGAGGGGTCTTCAGTCGACTATACCAAAGGGGCTCCGATGACGTATACGTATGATTGTCTACCTTTGCAGGGAGCTATGCGGGTGGCAGGCGCGGCACAGGTAGCGCCCCACGAGCACCCTTCACTCCCTAGAGACAAGACTTGAACTACGGGGCCTCCCCACGCTTGCAGCAGGGCAGAGACAAAGGACTTATAAATAAAGGTATGTACAGACACCATCTGCGCCTCCTCCTCACCCTCGGGCTGGTCGCGCCTTGCCGTCAGAGTGCGGAGCGGGCACAGCGCATGCACTCAGCCTCGACTCCTCGCCGTCAATGGCGCTGAGCCACAGCCGCCTGCTCGAGCAGCGTGACGCCGAGGCCTGCAGCGCCGGCCGGCGCCAGGAGGTACCGACGTTCTTCCCCAGGTCACGGCGCGCGCTCCCACCTGCACATGGAGAAGGAATCGCCTCGTCGATTGGTCTACCCCACTGGGCGGCTGCAACTTCCGTCATCCCCCGATCGCCTGCGCCAGTCGGCACCCATAGATCCTGCGCAACGTGTGGGTGGGCAACGTGACGGCCATCCAGCCACTCTATCTCGGCGGTAAGCTCCTCTCGGGCTACCGCATGGCGGGGCTCAACGAGCGACTCCAGACCGAGCTACGACGCACCACCGAGACCGAGGTCGAGACCAAGCTGGACGAGTCACTGGCAGAGTCGTCAGCCTCCGCAGCAAGGGCGTCTGCTCCGCGGGTCATCCGGCCTCCTCGAGCGCACCGTCAAGGACGTCGACGCCGCCATAGAGACGGGCGTCGCCACCAAGGCCGATGGGCTGGCTGTACGCACCAAGCTGAGCGAGGCCGAGGTCAAGCGCAGCAAGGTCACCAACGGCCTGGCCCTCTCGCGCATGCTTCTGGCAGACCTCTGTGGGCTGGAGGAGGACGAGCCCTTCGCTCTAGCGGACGAGCAGGAGATCCAGGCCCAGCTCCAGCTAGAGGCCGCCCGTGCCTACCCGAAGGAGGACATCGCCGCCGCCGTGGAGCGCCGCAGCGAGGTACGCAGCCTACGCCTAGTGGACAGCATCTACGGCCTCAAGGTACGCATGGAGACGGCCGATCTGCTGCCTCAGCTCTATGGCTTCGCCAGCTACTCGGCGACAATCCGAATAGCTTCAACGGGCCGAAGAAGGGGTTCGGCAGCCAGTACTACCTCGGCGTGATGCTGCAGGTACCGATCTCCGACCTCTTCTCCGCCACCTTCCGCCGCCGTCAGGCACGCAGCGAGCAGACGGTCAAGCAGCTCCAGCTGGCCGAGGCACGCAGCAAGATCAGCCTGCAGATCAAGCAGGCCCTACGCGCCGTCGAGGACGCCCGCCGCGCCTGGACCGCCTCCCTCAGGCCGTCGAACTGGCGCGCGAGAACATGCGCTACGCCGAGGTCGGCTACCGTGAGGGCGTCATCCCGCTGATCAATTATACCCAGGCACAGACGGCCTGGATGAGCGCACAGGACGGCCTCATCGACAGCCAGATCCAGCTCCTGCTCAGCCAGAGCAAACTCAAGAATATACTCGCACTCTAGCCCCAGCACCCTACGACAATGAGCAACGACAACACCAAGCATACCGACAGCAGCACCTCCAGCCGGGTGCAGAGCGCCAGCGGCACGCGTAAGAGCATCATCCTCGGCATTAGCTTCGTAGCCTTAGCCATGCTTCTGCTGGCTGCCTCAGCCATCTTCTTCGCCAGCCCGAGGACATCATCACCGGTCAGGTCGAGGTCGAGGAGGTACTGCATCGCGGGCAAGGTGCCCGGCCGCATCAGTGAGTTCCTCGTCCAGGAGGGACAGCAGGTGCGTCAGGGCGATACCCTCGTACGCATCTACTCGCCCGAGGTACTGGCGAAGCTCGAGCAGGCCGAGGCCGCCAAGAGCGCTGCCGAAGCGCAGCATCAGAAGGCGCTAGCCGGTGCCCGCAAGGGAGCAGAAGGAAGGTGCCTACGAGCCTGGCAGAAGGCTGAAGGCTGGCCTTTGAGGGTCGCCGAGAAAGAGCTTCGCCCGCGTCGAGCGCCTCTACAAGGAGGGCGTCCTCCCCGCGCAGAAGTACGACGAGGCTACGGCCCAGCTGCGCGCCATGCAGGCTACCGAGCGCGCTGCCCGCAGTCAGTACGACCTGGCCCTGAGCGGCGCGCAGCGTGAGGATAAGCTCGCCGCAGCGGCCCTCGTAGAGCGCGCGCTGCAGGTGCGATCTCCGAGGTCGAGGCTCACTGCAGAGAGGGGGCCCCTACTCGCCCCACTAGACGGCCGCGTCTCCGAGATCTACCCCTCACTGCGGGACGTGATCGGGCACAGGCGCGCCATCATGAGCATCGCCGACACCAAGGCCGTGCGTGTACTCTTCGCCCTGCGTGAGGATCAGCTCAGCAAGGTCGAGCAGGGCACGCACCCTCAAGGGGCTTCGTCCCGCCCTCGGAGATAAGCCCATCGAGCTCGAGGTGACCAAGCTCAAGGACCTCGGGAGCTACGCCGCCTGGAAGGCGACCAAGCCCCGCGGTCAGTACGACCTACGTACCTTCGAGGTGACGGCACGCCCCGTGAAGGCTCTGGAGGGCCTCCTGGCAGGCATGACCGTCGTCCTCGACAAGGGCCAGATCTAGTATGGCGGAGCGCCTCAGCAGCATCCTCGAGGTCATGCGGCGTGAGTGGGGGATCCTCAGCACACGTCCCATATTCTTCTTCGGGATGGTCCTCGCCCCCTTCCTCACGGCCTTCCTCCTGCTCTACATGATGGCGGGCGGGCTGCCACAGGATATGCCCGTCGCGGTCGTAGACGAGGATGGCAGCGCCACCTCACGGGCCCTCGTGCGCAGCCTCGACGCCTTCCCAGTCCAGCGCGTGAGCCTCAGAGCGCCTCGATGCCCGAGGCACTCAGCGCCATGCGTCGCGGAGAGGTCTACGCCATCTACCATATTCCGCGCGGGCTGCAGGCTCACGCGGGCTCGGCACGCCAGCCCAAGATCCACTACTACACCAATGGGAGCTACCTGATGGCCGGCAGCTTCACCTTCGCGACATGAAGATGCTCAGCGAGCTGGCCTCGGCTAAGGTGGGTCTGCAGACGGGCCAGGCGCGCGGCCGCACCGAGGAGCAGATCATGGGCGCCATACAGCCGATACGCGTACAGCTAGAGGTGATGAGCAATCCCTGGCTCAACTACTCGGCCTACCTGACGACCACCATCCTACCTGGGGTACTGCAGCTGATGATCTTCCTCATTACCTCCTACAGTATCGGCGTAGAGATCAAGCGCCGCACCGCCCGTAGCTGGCTCGCAGCGGCAGGCGGCTCTATGGCACGTGCCCTCGTGGGCAAGCTGCTACCCCATACGCTGATCTTCCTCCTCGTAGGCTGGAGTCTGCAGGGCCTCCTCTATGGCTGGATGGGCTATCCGCTGCAGAGTGAGCTGGTGGTCGATGGCGGGCTATGCGGCGCTCGTGCTCTCGGCACAGAGCCTCGGGGCCTTCTTCGTCGCCCTTATCCCTATACTCAGAATGTCGCTCAGCCTAGGCAGTCTCCTCGGCATGCTCTCCTTCTCCATCTCGGGGATGAGTATTCCAGTGAGCACGCTGAGCCCAGCGGAACAGGCACTGAGTCATATCTTTCCCCTGCGCTACTACTACCAGATCGGCATCAATCAGGCGCTGGTCGGGGCGCCCTGTGGAGGCTATGCCGCTCTACCTAGGGCTGCTGGCCTTCCTCCTGCCGCCGCTGGTGACGCTGCCCGCCTACGCCCGCCTCCCTCCACATGGATTTGATATCGCCTAGCTCATGTCGCTCACTAGATCGCTCTTGATACGCCTCGAGACATCCTCGCATCGCTCTGGCGCGAGCTGCGCAGCATCGCGCGACAGCGGGGCTATCCTCTTCTTCTCGTCATGCCCTTCGCCTACCCTTCCTCTACGCGGCTCTCTACGGCGCTGGGGTCGCGAGCACCGCTGGTAGTCGTGGATCGTGCGCTCGGAGCTCAGTCGGGAGTTCGTCCGCGCAGACGCCTCCCCGACGTCGCTGTCGTAGCGCGTGCACGACGGAGACGGAGGCCACGCCCTACCTCGACCGAGGCGAGGCCTGCAGGGTGCTCGTCACCCCGAGGACTTCGATCGGCGCCTCATGCAGGCGTCAGGCCACGGTCAACCTCCCATAGCACCTCTCGCCGCCTGCCCCCTACTACAAGGGCTACTCGCTGATCACCACCGAGGTCGCCCTCCAGCTGGGACGCGAACTCGAGGCTGAGCGCAACCCTGCTGCCTCTACCGAGGCCGCGCGCATCCAGGCACGCCCGATCGAGGCGAATGGACGAGTAGCTTCAGCCCTCAGGGGGCTTCCAGGGCTTCCCTCCCTGCCTGGGGTGCTGGTACTCATCCTCCAGCAGACCGCTGCTCTGGGCTGCTCCATGCTGATGGGGACGCAGCGCGAGCAGGACGCTCGCCCGTCCACGGCTCCATGTCGGGGGGCACTACCTCGGGGTCGTACGTCTGATGCTGGGACGTGCCCTCTGCTATCTGGGGCTCTATACGATGAGCTCGCTCTTCGTGCTCGTCCTAGCCTCGCGCCTCTTCGGCCTGCCGCAGCTGCTGGACCTCGGGGTCTACTGCTGGCTGCTGCCGCCGATGCTGCTGGCGATGATCTTCTTTGCCCTCTTCTGGGCGCTGGTGGTGCAGCACGCGAGAGACCATGATCCTCTGGGTCATGCCTCCATCCCCTCCTCTTCCTCACGGGGCTCTCCTGGCCGCTCAGCGCTATCCCCGCTCCGCTGCGTACCCTCGGCTACCTCATTCCCTCCACGCCTGGGGTACAGGCCTATGTCGCCGCCAGCAGCATGGGCGCCCAGCCCTACGATATCCTCCCCCAGTACACGACGCTCTGGGTGCAGGCCATCGTCTACTTCCTCCTCGCCACCATACCTACGCCCGTATGCCGCCCTAGGGGCCAAACTCACTAAGCCGATGCAGCACTCACCCTCAGCGGAGTATGCCCCGGAGTCTTCCCGCGACCAAGCCCTCAGAGTCAGGTGCTGGCGTGCTGGGAGCTGACGCTGCTCCGTGGCGAGCGCCACCTCATCGAGGCCAGCTCAGGGGCAGGTAAGAGCAGCCTCTGCAGCTACCTCTACGGCTGGCGCGGGGACTACGAGGGCACGATCGCCTTCGACGAAGCGGACCTCCGCACCTTCAAGGCCTCGCGCTGGACGGAGCTTCGCCAGCATAGCCTCTCCTTCCTCGTGCAGGACATGCGCCTTTTCGAGGAGCTCTGCCTGGGAGAACGTCCAGCTCAGAACCAGCTCACTGGGCTACCACAGCCCCGAGCGCATCCATCAGCTCTTCGCTCTGCTGAGAGAGAGGACAGCTCCACGGCCCAGCACGCCTGCTCTCCCTGGGGCAGCAGCGGCGTGTGGCGCTCATCCGCTGCCTCTGCCAGCCCTATGACTTCTCCTGCTGGACGAGGCCATCAGCCATCTGGACGAGGCCAATGCCCTGACGCTGGCGAGCCTCATCACCGAGAAGCTGACCAGCAGGGCGCTGGGATTATCGTCACCAGCGTGGGCAAGCAGCTCCCCTCGACTACGACCAGACGCTCCAGCTCTACACAGGCACAGCCACCCATGAACGCCCTTCTCCTACGCCTACTGAAGCGCCACATCAGCCCTGCCCAGCTGCTGGGCTTCGTCCCTAGCTGAACCTCCATCGGCCTCGGCATCCTCCGCTCGGACTACTGGTTCTACCGCGACGCCCTGACGGCGTCTCGGCCAGGATGGCCTGATGCGCCGACTACTCATCATCTCCAACAAGTCTCCTCCAGCCTCTTCGCCTCGCGGGACAGCAGCTTCAGCGCCGAGGAGATCGCTCGACCTGAGAGCAGCAGCCCTTCGTCGCCGCCTGGGGCGCTTCACTCTAAGGTTCCAGGTCTGGCAGGCCTCGGTCTCGGCAGCGCTCGGCGGTGGGCCCTCGACTTGCTCCTCCGAGGCCGTCCCCGACCGCTTCCTCGACCTCAAGCCCAGCGACTGGCACTGGGAGGCAGGGCAGCAGGGTGCCGCTCATCATCACGCAGCTACCTCGGGCTGCAACTCAGCCTTCGCCCAGAGCCAGGGCCCTCCCCCTGCTGAGTGAGGCGACGATAGGCGCTATCCCGCTGGGACTGGGCTCAGAGGAGGGGCTGGAGGGCAGCACTACCGCGGGCCCTATCGTCAGCTTCTCCAACGAGGCTCAATCGCTCCTTGTCCCGAGCACTTCATCCAGCAGATGAATCGCCGCCTCGCCCCCGAGCTCCCCGCCAGTTCCACCCGCCTCATCCTCGAGCTGCACAACCCGAGCGACCCCGCCATAGCCCTCTATCTACGCGAGCACAGCTACGAGAGCGAAGGCGAGCGCCGCAACCTCCTAGCCAGTCGATGTACTTCCGGCCTCCTCTCGGGCATCGTCCTCGGCGTCGGGCTCCTCATCTCTGCCCTCTCGGCCTACCTGCTGCTGCTCTCCATCTACCTCCTCTTGCAGAGGAATAGCCGCCAGCTGGAGAACCTCCTCCTGCTCGGCTACAGCCAGCGCCAGCTCATCCTGCCTACGTCCTCCTGACGCTCGTGCTGAATCTACTGGCGCTGCTCCCGCCCCTCGGCCTTCTCCTCTGGGTGCGTGGCTACTCACCTCGAGGCGGCCAGCCGTCTCGTCCCCGAGGAACTCGGCGCCTCGCTGCTACGACACTGCTCCTAGGGGCTGGGCCTGCTGCGTGGGACGACGCTCGTCAACGCCGTGGCCATAGGGGCGCAAGGTCCGGAGTCTCCAGGCTGCGCGGCGCTAAGCCCACCTCCCCTGCCCGCAGGTGCCGAGGCTAGCACAGCTCCCCCAGCGCTCCTGACGCGCGCGCGTAGCTCCCGTGAGATATCCTCAGCACCGTCACCGATATCCCTCAGGGCTGCTGACGAGCGTCCCTCAGAGGCCTGACTGATATCCCTCACGGGCGTCCTGCCCTCAGACCGCGCCACACACTAGGGCTCGAGCAGCTTCGCGCTCGCGCGCTCGGAGCGGAGCGCCGAGGAGGCTCACGACAGCCTCGCCCCAGCCATCGCAGCCGAGGCAGGCTAGGGCAGGGGAGAATGCGCATCTTTGCGATACTTATTCATGTACTAAGCTGATCAATTGCTGACCCATATATTAGCTGACCTCTATGCAACAGACCTCGGTATGGAATCGCTGGGCGCCGCGCGGCGACGCGCAACCTTATCGTCATCAATATCCTCCTCTGGCTGGCTTCGCTGGCCTTGCTTCGCCACGGCATCGACCTAGATAGCCTCTTCGGGCTGCACTACTTCGCGCCTCGGACTTCGCCTGCACCAGCTGCTGACCCATGGCCTGCTGCACAGCCGCGCGGGGGCTCGACCACGTGCTGTCCAATATGTTCGCCCTCTGGATGTTCGGCTCCAGCATCGAGCGCCCTCTGAAACAAGCGCCCTCATCTACACTTCGTCTGCGGGATCTCGGCGGGACTGATGCAGGAGCTCAGCTGGCTCTACGAGCTGCGTGACCTCTCGGCCTACTCAGGGGTAGCAACCGAGCAGGGTGTCATCCCCGTGGCGAGCTACATGAACCAGCTCATCACCATCGGCGCCTCGGGCTCGAGTCTCGGCATCCTGCTGGCCTTCGGGGTGATCTTCTCAATGTGCAGCATCTATATCTACTTCCTCTTCCGGTGAAGGCTAAGTCTTCGTCCTCCCTATACTGGCCTGCTCGAGCTCTTCCTCGGTGTAAGCAACACGGGGGGCAGCGTGGCGCACTTCGCCCACCTCGGCGGGATGATCGGCGGCCTCATCCTTATCCTGCTGTGGCGTAAGAAGGGAGAGCTCCCCAATGACTGTTACCACTAAGCTCCTACGCCTGCTGGAGCTCGAGGGACGCTGACAGGGCGCCTCATCCTGCTGCAGCTCGTCGGCTGGCTACTGGTCGGCTGCTGGGGTGAGCTCGACGGGTTCCTTGGGCTCAGCCTCCTACCGCAGCTGCCCTTCGGCTTCAGCCCGAGTGGAGCTCCTCCCTACGTGCTCCCTGGACGCTCCTTAGCTATATCTTCCCCCACGAGCACCCGCTACATCTCTTGGCGAACCTCCTCCTGCTCTACTGGGTGGGACTCGAGGCAGAGCGCCAGCTGGGGGCAGCCCGCACGCTCGCGCTCTATATATATGGTGCGCTCGCGGGCTCGCTAAGCTGCCTCCTGGGCTACCAGCTGAGCCTCCTCACAGGGATAGGCCTCATCCTGCCGCTGAGCCTCGTGGGCGCCTCGGCAGCCATCCTCATGGTCGCCTCGGTGAGCCTCCTCACCGCCTGGCACAGTTCTACAGCGCCGGCGGCTGCCCTCGGGCTCGTCAGCCTCCTCGTGGTGGGCTGAGCATCGCCGCAGGGCTCATCAGCGACTTCAACCGCGGCGGAGCGCTGGCGCATCTAGGGCGCCATCCTCGCTGGCCTCACTCTGGGCGCCAGCGCCGCGGCTCACCAGCCCAGCCGCGCCCCTGAGGGCTACCTCCAGCGACACCAGCTCTGGGCTGCACCCCTAGCGCCGCCCAGACCGAGCCCTCTCCAGCACCCCTCTCCCCTCAGCGAGGCAGAGCAGAGCGAACTCCTCGCCCCACAGCAGCGCCTCCGCCACTCGGGCTGCCCCAGCCTTGCCTCCCAGGAGCAAGCAGCGCCTGCTCCACCCTCCTCTCGATCGACAGACCGGCCCCTGACTCAAGGAGATGCACAAGCCTAGTCCCATCATCCGCATCAGTTCACGTATCGCCAAGGGCGTCCTCCTCGTGGGGACGATCCTCTACGCCCTCCTCTTCCTCTTCGGCGCCTACTCGGGCTACATCGCCCCGATGCGCTGGACAGCCCCCGCCTTCCTCGGGCTCTTCTTCCCCCTCCTGCTGGCAGGCTGGATCCTGATCAGCCTCTTCTGGCTGCTGACCCTGAGACGCCCGTCGGCTCCTCCTCGTGGGCGCCGTCTGGCTCATCGCCCTACTGCAGCTGCTCACCTTCTTCCCCATCTCCCGCTCGACGAGGGTCCTCGGGACGGAGGGCGGCGTGCGCGAGTGCTCAGCTACAACGTCAGCGCCTTCGGCTTCAAGCCCCACAGCGCGACGCAGCCCAACCCCATCCTCCAGTACATCCGCAGCAGCGATGCCGACATCGTCTGCCTGCAGGAGGACATGCTCAACCAGAACCCCGAGGCGGGCGTCGTCACCAAGACGCTGCGCGAATACCTAGCCTCCGACTACCCCTACATCGCCTGCATCCAGGTCGGCACGGGGGAGCACCCTGGCTATACTCTCCGGCACCCGCTCAGCGAGGTCGAGCAGATCCCCGTACCTACCCATGCCAACGGTGCCATCAAGGCTAAGGTCAAGCTCAAGGGGCCGCGAGATGCTGACTGGTGAACGTGCACCTCGAGTCCTCCCACCTCCAAGGCCGACGACGGTGCTAACTACATCGCACTCGCCAAGCAAGGCGAGGCGCTGCAGCTCAAGGATGCCCTGGCGCCAAGCTCGGCCCGACCTTCCGCTACACACAACGCCCAGGCCGTGATCCTCCACGAGCTGATCAAGGCCTGCAACTAGCCTTCCGTGTGCTGGTCATGCGGCGACTTCAACGACACGCCGCTCTCCTACACGCGCCGCAAGATCGGCGACGGGCTCAAGGACGCCTTCGTCGCCCGCGGCAACGCTTCGGCTTCACCTCTCCGCAATCGTCCCTTCATCGTGCGCATCGACCATATCCTCTATGGCAAGGCCTTCCGCGCTGAGCTGCGAGATCGACAAGACCGCCGACGAGGCGACCACTCACCCCATCAGTGCGGTCCTCGCCCTCGACGAAGCCTTCTACCAGGACTAGTCTGCCACCTCCTGCAGCCCTCACACGTGTACGCCAGCAGTCTGCATCCTATACTGTGCTCCAAGATACGCCAGTACCTCATCGACTTCCTCATCGGGCTTCCGCTCGTCCTGCAGGGAGCCTGCGGGCGCGCGCTACCGCCAGGCGCTTCGAGCTCATCAGCTACACCAGCGACCCCGAGGAGATGAAAGCAGTACCCGATCGTGATCATCCCTCAGGCTACTTCGATCGTAGGATCTCTCACGGTGCCGAGCGGCCTATCCGCAAGCTACCTCTGGCGGGTGGCGCAGCATCCCGCACTCGCTGGCGAGCCCGCGAAGTGGCATCCGAGACGGGACAGCTGATCACTCCGCACGACCTACTGGCCTCGACAACTGCTTCCTCATCTCCCGCTACGAGGATGTGCTGCCCATGGCGCGCGCACGCCTACGGCCGCTTCCTCGGCAAGGACTCAACTGCCCTACACGTACGCAGGCTTCCTCCAGCGTCCCATCGTGGACGAGTACGGCGCTACGCGCTGCAGCGGCTGATCCTGGACTACGGCCTCGTGGGCGCTGCACGGTCTGCAGCTCGAGGAGCGCCCCCAGACGCTTCAGCCACGTCAACCTGACGCGGCTCGCCCGCTACAACTCTCGCGGCTGGCTGCAGCACCACCGCGCCACCTGAGTTTCCGTGAGGGCAGGTCCCTGAAGGCAGGCCTACGCCTTGTGCTCTCGCCCGACGCAGGGGCGACCTGCTACACCTACCCTGCGGTTCCTCCAGGTGGGACAAAGGCTGCTGCGACCGGCTGGATAAGGGCAGGTGGACCTCTGCTTCTTCATCCGCGTGCTCGGCACGGCGCATGGACAAAGCCTGCCTGCACAGTCCCTGGGTCGACCTACTGCGCCGTATCCTCCTCGAGAAACGCTGCGGCGTACGCCTGGGGCTGCGGTCCAGCTTCGCCGCAGGCAAAGCACGCCGAAGCGCATCCGCGAGGCGCAGGCCTCTTCGAAGCGCTACGCGAGCAGCGTCGCGTGCGGCACAATGAGCTGATGTCCTGCGGTGCCGGACCTCCTGCAGGCCTACTTCTCGAGCCGCAACGGCTTCACCGCACGGGCTACCCCCGATGTGCTGGCTGGCTTCCGCCTCGGCTTTACCTGCCGCCCCGGCCGCTTCATCAATCCCAATACGCGTGCTGACGGATCTGAAGTGATGCCCGCTGATCCTGCGCGACCTCGCGCTCAGCGACGGGCTATGGCGCTTCGACCAAGCTGCCGCCACGGAGCTTCGCCGAGCAGCTGGTCCACGCACGGCACGCTACAACGGCTCGCACACTCCTCCTGGCTGCGATCGTCTCCTCTCCCAGCGCACCCACCCTGGCACTCGGTGCTCTGCCGAGCCATCCTGCGCCTGGTGGCCGGCTCCATCGTGCCCAGCAGGCTCCCCAGGCTTGCCCCAGTGACACCTGACCCACCCATGCCGCCAGTCCCTTCGCTGAGACTTGACCTGGCCCAGCCCCCATCGTCCTGCCCCCTCATCGCAGGGCCCTGCAGCGCCGAGACCGAGGCACCAGACCCTCGAGGACGGCCCGCGCGCTCATATGCCCGCAGGGTGCACTACTACCGCGCCAGCCTCTGAAACGCACGCCCAGGCTCCTTCGAGGGCGTCGGTCGGCTAAGGGCTCTCCTGGCACAAGAGCGTGTCGAGACGGGCTGGGGATGCAGGCTCCTGGCGGAGGTCGCCACGGCGAGCATGTCGAGGCTGCCTACGCCGTGAGGGCTACGCGCCTTCTGGATCGGCGCCAGAACGACTTGGCGAGCCCTGCGCCATCGCCGAGCTGGCGGAGCGCACAGAGCGGTCGGGACCTGCTGCTGGTCAAGAGTCCTCCGCAGCCCGACCTCTGAGGCTCTGGGGAAGGCGCCTGATGCGCCTGCAGGCCCGCGGGCATCACGCGCCTCGCGATCCACCGAGGCTTCGCTTTCTGCGCCCGCGGCAGCTCCCACCGCAACGCTCCGCTCGGCGGCTGCCCATCAGAGCTACAGCGCCGCCACCCCGAGCTGACCATTCTCGTAGACCCCAGCCACATCGCTGGCGACCGCCAGCTGGTGCCGCTGGTGGCGCGTATGGGGCTGGAGATGAACTCTCTGGCCTCATCATCGAGACGCATTGCACGCCCGAGGCCTGGGCGACGCCGCTGCCCAGCAGCTGAGTCCCTCCAGCTGCAGCAGCTCCTCCAGCAGCTCGACCTCGGCCCGACGAGCCCCAGCACCGTCCCCGCCCTCGACCTCGACCCGCTAGCGCCGAGATCGACCGCCTCGACGGCCAGCTCGTCACCCTCCTCTCCGAGCGCATGCAGATAGCCGAGCGCATCAGCGCCCTCAAGCGTGCCGCACACCTGCCCATCGTCCAGCCGAGCGCTACCGCCAGCTCCTGGAGGCGCGACTGCAGGAGGGCGTGCCCGCGGCATGATGTGAGGCTGTGCGCGGCTCTTCGGCTCCATCCACGAGCGCAGCCCGTACACGTACAGCAGGCAGCACAGCACTAAGGTCATGCGACGCCACCGCTTCATCCTCACCCTCCGTAAGACCCGCCCCCAGCAGGCGTATCGCCTGGACGCTGAAGCGGTTGGCGGCCTTGCCGCTAGCTTCAGAGCTCTACCCCCGCAGCTCCAGCCCCGTGGACTTCTCTCCTCCGCCCCCTTTACCGATGTCGTCCTCCTAGGCTATACCGCGCTGGAGCTCGACGAACTGCAGCGCCTTCTGAAAACCCCTAGAGCAGCGGGCTGCTAGCACGCCCGAGCAGGCGTCGAGCACCCTGAGCACATCCCCATCGACATCGACCTCATCACCTGGGACGAGACGATCCTCAAGCCGGAAAGGATTCCACCCGTCCCTACCTACAGCAAGGCTGGCTCGAGCTTAGGCGTACCGCTCCTCGACTAGCCCCTTACGTCTCCCACCTCTACTCTCCCTCCTCCTATGGGCTATACCCCGCTAATGAGCGATACAGATCTGCGCCGTAGCCACCGCCCCTGGCGTCGGCGGCGTCGCCCTCATCCGCGTCTCGGGCAGCGAAGCCCGCGGCATCGTCGATCAGATCTTCCACTGCCGCCAGCTCGCCACGCTGGAGCGGGCAAACGGATCTCGCCTACTTCAGCCGCATCGTCCACGAGGGAAGCTCCTCGACGAGTGCTCGTCACCTCGTCTACGCCCCACACAGCTACACGGGCGAGGACGTGGTGGAGATCGCCTGCCATGGCTCGCTCTATATCCAGCAGGCGTCCTCGAGGCGCTGACCGACCAAGGCTGCCGCATGGCTGGAGCCCGGCAGAATACACCCGCCGTGCCTACCTCAGCGGCAAGATGGACGTAGCCGTGCCCGAAAGTAGTGGCCGACCTCATCGCCTCCGAGCGCCGCGCAGCACCGTATGGCCCTCACGCAGATGCGCGGCGGCTACAGCCGCGAGTTCGCCCAGCTCCGCGAGCGTCTCATTCAGCGACGGCGCTGATGGAGCTCGAGCTGGACTTCAGCGAGAGGACGTCACCTTCGCCGACCGCAGCGGCTCCTGAGCCTGAGCCAAGAGCTGGAGACGAAGATCCAGAGCCTCGTGGAAGCTTCCGCCTCGGCAATGCCATCAAGAAGGGTATCCCTGTAGCGCTGGCGGGCGCGACCAACGTGGGCAAGAGCACCCTCCTCAACGCCCTACTCGGTGAGGGCGTGCCATCGTCAGCGACATCCACGGCACGACGCGCCGACACGGTGGAGGAGGTGATGGAACGTCGATGGTCTGCTCTTCCCGCTTCATCGACACGGCAGGGCTATCGCCACACGGCCGATCAGATCGAAGCCCTCGGCATCGAGCGCAGCTACGCCCGGATTGATGAGGCCAGCCTATCCTCCTCGTCCTCGATGCCTCCGCCTACTCCGGCCTCTCCTGCCGCCTCCAGCACTTATCCTCCTCTCGTCCCGCCTCCCCAGGCGACTGCGCTGACCAGCCCAAGCACAAAACCAACGACAAGGGCTGCCCCGGCGAACTGCAGCAGCCTACGCTAGCTACAGGAGCCAGCGGACTACCTGGCCGAAGTGCAGCAGCTCCGCCAGCGCCTCGCCCCGCGCGCCTTATCGTCCTACTGAATAAGGTGACTCCTCGCGCCCACCGAACTAGACCAGCTCCTCAGCCAGCCGCGGCTCCTCCAAGCTCAGCGCCGCATCCCCGTCCTCCCGCCAGCGGCACGCACGGGCAGCAGACTTCCGACGCGCAAAGGCGCCTCGTGACGCGCCTCGCCCTCCCCGAGCTCAGCCCCTCTTCGCTTGTGGTAAGCACGCCCGTCACCACGCCGCCTCCTCAAGCAAGCTGCCTCACAGCTGGCGCTCGTTCGTCAAGGCCTCGCCGAAGCCCTCCCGACCGACCTCTAGCGACCTTCGCCTCGCCATCGGCGCCCTCGGCGAAGTCACTGTGAGATCTCAGCGACGCCGTCCTCCACCACATCTTCGCCCACTTCTGCATCGGTAAGTAGGAACTTGTGTAACCGTGCACAGAGGCGCTCTCCACGAGCGCCTTCCTTCCTATGAACCTCCTTTCTTAGCTGCGTCGACGCTCCCCCATCCTAAGGGAAGGAGTCGTTTATAGTTTGCCCTTTCTGACAACTGCTTCAAGACACGCGCACTTCGGTGAGCTTAGCAAGTCGACAAGCGCAGCTGTGCCGGCGGCGAAGTCGAAATCGAAGTGCGAACCGTGCGGAAGAGCCATCCCGAAAGCTAAAGGGAGACATCAGTGAAGGCCTCCCGATAGATATCAGTCAGCGGGTTTGAGGAACCACTCTGTCACGAGGCTGAGCGATATCGGTCAGCTCCGTGAGGGACGTCAGTCAGGAGAGCTGAAGGGCAGACGAGAGGAGGCTAAAAGAGCAGCGCTGAGACAAAGCGGGCCCGCGCCCACATAGCGCTGAGGCTAGGTGGGGGCAGGCTGCTTGGCAACAGTGAGCGCGGCTGGAAACTTGCCTGCCGTCGTCTTGAGGATACTCGTCGAGGCGTCTTGGCGATCTTCGCACCACGCAGGTCGCGGGCTACGATCTTGCCGTCAGGAGCGAAGAGGATGAGCTGAGGGATACCGCAGATGCCGTAGAGGTCAGTGGCCTCCTCGCTTGTTGAAGATCTGGGGCCAGGGCGGCTTGAGGCTCCTGGACAGCAGCCTTGAAATGGTCCGCCATCTTATCCCAGACAGCGATGCCAAGGACCACAGAAGGCCGCGCCGTAAGCCTCCAGCGCCTTCTTGAGGTGGGAGCATCTCGGCGCGGCAGGAGCCCGCACCAGGAGGCCCAGGGGTCTACCAGCGATGTAGTGGCCTTGCCGACATGGTCGCTGGGGCGCACCTCCTTCTGGTCGTCGCGCTGAGGCCCTTGAGGTCCTGGAACATCGCTCGGGCTGCGTGGCCTCCCGAGGCTTGCGACGGCTGTCAGTGCTCCTGCACACGGCGGTCCCTGCTGTGCAGCCTTACCAGGCGGAGACGTAGCTCTCGGCCTTGGCGAGGGAGTCGACACTGGAGCCGCGCATGAGTTCCAGTCGGGGCGTAGGCGGAAACCCGTCGTCCTTGTGCATATCGAGGACAGCCAAGAGACGGGCTCAAGGCCACTGAAACTCGTTGAGGATAGCCCGCACTTGGCGTCGCGCTCGTCAGGGTGAGCGTGGTATCCTTGCGGGCGACAGCAGCAGCGCCCGAGAGCCATCAACAATCCTCGTCTCCTTGCGGGCTTGGCGCGCTCGTCGTTGAGCGGCACCCTTAGCGTCGCGGGCCGTTCAGCGGCAGGCGCTGGATCACCCTCCTCTACGATGAAGAGGGCATGGGTCATAGGCGGTAGGCGCTGGCCCCGCGGCCATCCTCAGCTGCGGGCGATCGAGAAGGTAAGCTTACCCCTCGATCTTGGCGCTGTCGGCGGCCTGTTCCTTCATCGATCCTTAGTATAGAGATAGATCCACTGGCCGTTGTGCTTCTCGGGCACAGGCCGGATGGTGGCAGGCTGGTGGGTCACTGGGCTGTGACCACAGCGCGAGCCTCGGGACGTACGGCGGCCTTCTTGCGGCGCTGGTACGGCAGGCAGCGCGGTAGCTACAGCCAGCCTTTAGGGAGCCCGACGCGGAGCCGATGATTCTTATTCATTACGTCTGTTCGATTATTTAAAAATTGAATAATGGCGAAATGCTTGGAGCTCGTCCTTCCCGAGCTGGGGGCAACCTCGAGGCAGATGATCTGGGGCGTGCGCGCCAGGTCTGCTCGCCCTGCATCAGGAGGACGCACTCGGGGCTGTAGACGAGGAGCGTGGCGCCGGCGCCTGAGCAGACGTAAATGAGACACAGCTGGGGGCCAGCGCCCTCGCTTGGGGTCAAAGGCGGGCAGGCGCTCGAAGCAGTACCACTCCCTTAGGGGTGGCGCAGGTGGCTCGCCTGCTCGGCCTCTATGCGCCCGCTCCTCGGGGGATAGTCGAGCTGGGGGCCTTGGGAGACAGATATGCGCTCGAGGGCTGCAGAGAAAACCTCACGGTCGACGCCGCCTGCCCCGACAAGGGCCCCGCCCCAGGAAAGCAGAGCCGCCCGAATGCTCTCGTTGGACGACACACTACCGGTGACCAGCCGCGCCAGCCAATAAGGCGCGAGGTGACGGGCGGTATAGCCCTGCTGTACCCGTGCTGGGCGCGTCGGGCTGCGGTGAAACCTCCGCCTACCCAGGCGTATCGCCTGCATGTGGTCGCCACAGGCTGCACGTAGCCCTCGGGGTCAGGCAGATCCGCGGCGCTGCCAGCCACGCTCGGGCGCCGAGGCGGTCCGTAGCCTCCCTTACTGTCTGGAGGGCCGTCCATCTTGATTGCACCCCGACTACGCAAAGAGTGGCTCCCCCGAGGCCTTCCGCCGCATTGTCAAGCGTGAAGGGGGCGGAGGGAAGCTCTCGATAGCGCGCTGGTCCCCCTCGAGGAGCTCCAGGGCAGACCTCGCGACGCGGCCTCAGGCTCTGTCCGCCAGGAGAAAGCGTGTCAGCCGTCTGGGCGCTCAGCCCGTAGGCCGGGGGCGAGGCAGCGCAAATCGTCAGGCGCCAGCGGGCTCGTGTCGTGTGGCTCGCCGAGGAAGGCACAGCTGTGGGGCGCTTGGCTCCGCCTGCCCTCGGCGCAGGACGCTCAGAAGTTCGCCCACCTGCGGGCAGTCCCCCAGTCGCCCCGCTGCTGCTGCCGACGCCGAGGCTGTCGTAGAGCGGGAATCACCGAAGCAGCTCGGCAGCTCCTATAGCTCCCAGCCTCGGCGCGCGTAGCCTCGGGCTACAGGAGCCGGAGGCATCCCAAGGCAGGGCACGAGGGGCAGGCAGGAGCAGCTAGACACGCGCTGTGATGGTGACCGGGATCTTCTCGCCCTGCCCGATCAGCGGCGCATGGGCGTCCTCCGGGAAATGAACGATGGCGAAGTCCCCAGGCTGGAGATCGGCGTAGCTCGTGGGGCATCGTCGTGAAGGGTTGATCATTCTCATCGAAGGCCGCACGTGGGCGCTCGCAGCTGTCGGTGCTGCGCCAGCCGATGCGCTCGCGTCCCTCGGGAGGACATGGATGTCGAGGTAGGCGATGGGCCTCCAGCGGCTGGTCGGTAGGGACGGTCGCGGGCTCGACGTTGTTGATGGCGTGCCTCCAGCTCGATGCGGCCGAGAGCTCGGCGTGCAGCAGGTCCGTGCTCCTTGATGTAGGCGGGCAGCGTGCGAAGGGGTGGGAGCGCCTCGTAGCGGGCGCTATCTTGGAGTGTACCTAGTACCATGATCGTAGGGTGTATATATAATGTATAGGAGGAGCGGTGGCTACTCCCTTATTGTCCGTGGTGGGGCGTAGTAGGCTGAGCTGTATCGCCAGGGCCGAGGACGATGCCCAGCGAGGAGGATGAAGCCGAAGCCGAGGTTGCCCTCATCCTTCCACTTGCCCGGTACCTGCCGTCACCGCAGCCCCAGCGAACGCCTATCATGTTCATGAAGCCGTGAGCCGTGGCGCGGCGTGAGCGCAGGGGACAGGCTGGCAGAGGATGGGCATATTGTTCGCGTCGGCCATCCGTAGCCCATGAAGAGGTCAGCCCCGACGACGGCGATCGTGGAGTGCCCGTAGTAGCAGCATCAGCGAGGGCGATCAGCGCCAACCCTATAGCGCCAATATAGATACGACCGCGGAGGTTGCGCTTGACCCAGCGGTCGGGCGTCCCCGACATACGCCGACGAAGGAGGCCGCTGCGATGGTGATGGTAGAGAGAGACCGGCGGCTCATCTCGGTGAGTTCTCGAGAAGAGGTCGGCAGCCAGTTCTTCGTAGCCCAGCCAGGAGACTAGGGACGGCAAGTAGATGAGGATGGCCCAGAAGGCGACGTTCTGGGAAGAAGCCAGGCGAAACTCTCTCTAGAGCTGCGGAGGGTGAAGCTCTCGGCAGGCTTGGCCGGGAGGCAGAGAGCGGGCATATGCTTCGGCATCTCGTGCAGGAAGCCAGCAGTATCCCAGCGTAGACCATCCGATGATCCCGAAGGTGAAGAAGATCGTATGCCAGCTGTAGGCCGAGACGAGCGTGGCGCCGAAGCCCCCAATCGCCTGCCCCATGTAGGGGCCCGTCATGTGGATCCCTACGGCCAGCGAGCGGCTCTTACCCTCATCGGTGATCGGCGATGACGAGAGGCCTGCGGGGATGTAGAGCCTCTGGCCCCATCAGGCACGTAGCACCTTGAGCGTGTGGTGGTGAAGTCATTGGCCACCCCCCATGAGGAAGGTCACGAGCGACCAGATGAAGATACTCCGACGATGAATACTTGCGGTTGTGCCCAGGGGTCAGGGCTAGCTCCCGCGAGGGGCTCGCAGCCATAGATCAGAGATGGCCATGAGGGATACCCGAAGTTCTCCGCGCTCTGCAGCTCGGTGATGTCCAGCATCATCGCATCCTTCATCGTGCTGAGCATCTGACGGTCCATATAGTTCAGGAGCGCCACGACCCAGAGGAGGGCGACGACGAGCCACGGGTAATAGCTCTTGCTACGTAGTGAGGTAAACATGCGTGTCTTTAGTAGTTAGTGAGCGGGTGAAAACAGATTGATTTACACTATACGAAGGCAAAAGATAAATGTTATCCGGAGCATCCAAGTGAAGCGCCTGCCGTGCTCCCCCTCTGCTATCGCCTCACGCCGTGCCCGTAGTCGAGGGTGAAGAGCTCCGCACTGCCCTCGGGCCAGTCCCTCAGCTGAGCTCGGTGCGCCAGTACCCCCATCGTGCAGCGCAGGTTGATCTCTACGGCGGGATGTAGGGCAAGCGTCGCACCACAGCGGTAGACGAAGAGTCTATACCTATATATCGACGTAGCTCGAGCCCGCGAGCTGCTCGCTGAGATAGGCCGTGCAGGGCGATGGTGCCGCCAGCTCCCGCTCGGGGACAAGCGCCTGGAGCCGCTCCCCGAGCTGCCGTCAGAGCACATTCCCGCATAGGCGCCACGCTCGGGTAACGAGTGCGAGTAGCCGACGAAGAGTGCACCGCGCCCGGGCGAGGCGCTCGCCTCTGAGGCCCAGTTGGCCTCCACTGCCAGTGGGCTCGGGGCTCACCGAGCCCAGCCGCTGGCAGCTGCCGACAGCAGGCGAGCTCACGCCTCAGGCTGTGCGGACAGGCTACATAAAACCCGGGCTGTGGGGACGCTTGAGGCACGAGCCGTGCACGCCGCCGCCTGCTCCGCGCCGAGCCGCGCAGAGCTCGAGGGCCTCTGCTCGGTCTCAGCACGATCCGCCCGCCTCCACCCAATTACGCCCGTAGTGCCTCAGGATAGCCAGGCTCGACAGCAGCGCTCCAGCAGCGCCTCGCAGCCGCGTCGATGCGCGGGCGGAGGTAGGGGACATCCAGCTCCGGGTAGCAAGGGCGATGAGGAGGCTGGGCAGGGTGCTGCCGCCCGGCTCATGAGGATGTCTGTCCAGCACCAGGGCTTGACCTCCAGTACCGTCCCGCCTCCAGGGAGGACTCGGCGACTCCGCCCCTCGCGATCGAAGGCGCGCCGCGCTATCCTCCAGCGCGGGCAGATGAAGGTAGTCTTACTGGCGCTTAACTGGTAAACGCAAGAGGTGCGTCGCCTCATAGCGTGAGCGACGCGCCTCTCGGCTTCAGGACTTATAGTGCTGCTGGGCTGGGGCGCAGGCCTCCTCTCCCCAGCGTTGAGACCCAGGGCGTGCTGTGGGTTAACCGCGGCAGCAGGCTCGTCACGGATCTCTTGAGCAACTCGATATCCTCAGGCGTAGGAGCAGGGGCTGGAGCCTCCTCTTCCTTCTTGCAGGAGCTATTCAAGCTTGATGATGCAGAAGATGGAGGGGCGATGATGAAGAAGTCTACCGTCCGTCTGGACAGTTCCCCAGTTCAGCTCGATGGCCTCCTTGATGACGCTGCCGTCAGCGGCGAGCTCGGCGGGACGCAGGACAGCAGCGTCGCTGAGCTGCTGCCGTGATGAGGCCGATGGGGAGCGCCCAGTGATCATTGACCAGCGAAGGATGATCTTGCCGAAGGCACCACCGATGATGATACCCACTGCATATCCATGACGTTGCCCTTGAGGGCAGATTCGCTAATTCTGTACAGACTTGCTCATAAGCTTTGTTTGATTATTGATGTCTGTCCCCTATACGGAGGTTGCGTGAGGTGCGCAAATATAGCAAAAATACGTAAAGAAGCGCGCCGCTATCCGCCTCAGCACCTGCCGCCTGTAGCCCGCCGCTAACCTCCGCCCCTGGCGGACAGCGCCTCGTCCTAGGGCAGGTCCCTCGAGATATCCTCAGCCCCCGTAAAGGTACCAGTCAGCGCCGTGAGGACGACAGTCAAGACGCTGAGGATATCCTCGGCGCAGCCCCCACCTTAACCCAACCTACTCCCGGTGAGCTGGGGAGACAAACTGCTGGGCTATCCCACCGCGCCACCCATAGGGCTCACCTTGAGCTAGCTTAGCGCCCTGACTTCAATCACCTACCTCTTGCCTGCGGGCTGAGCATGTGAGGAGGGGTCCCAAGGGAGGGCTGTGAGCAGCAGTCCTAAAAAATGTGACTCAGACTTGAGGATATGAACCTTTAAACGGAATTTTGCTTTCTGTGCAGGAACTCATATTTTACTTATCTTTGCAATAGAGTAGCGCGCTCCTCAGGGGGACGTACGCTCCTAATTGATTGTGTAACACCATACACGTATGCATATGAAAAAACTCTCTATCGTATTGTGCGCTTCGCTGCTCTTAGGTATCAACAGCAGCGAAGCTCTAGCACCAGGTACAAGATGTCAGCTTCACCGTGGCCCCAAATCATCGGCTACACCCAGTGAACAAGAAGCTCCAACATGGCGATGCTCCTACTGAGGATCCATTATCGCTTAAGCTTCAGTCCCCTCTTCGAATCCGTGGGCTCTATGAGCGCAGCTATGACCTTAAGGGCAGGTGGGACACGCGTCTGACTGGGCAGCTAAGTGGCTCGACTCGACGACTCAACGCCGACATCGAGCGCCTCGGCGGTGAGCCAAGCAACCTCTGGTCAATAAATCGTTACCCCTACCTCACCGCAGGCGGTGGTGTGATGAAGTTCACCTACGGGCAACCCGTCGGTGGCCTGACACGCAGGACTGAGAAAACAGATCTACGGCGCAGGTGGCCTCGGTCTGAAGTTCAACATGGGTCAGCGCGTCGCCCTCTCGCTGGAGAAGGACCTGATGTTCAACACGTCAGCAGCAACAACCAACTTCCTCTTACCGACACGCGACCAACGGCGGCAAGCTGCTGCTGAACTGGACAGGTCGAGGCCTCGCGGACATCTACACTTCGGCGGTAGCACCTCGCAGCCTAGCGACGCTGTATCTCGCGCCTACAGAACCTCTACACCGACAGCTTCCGCGGCCTCCAGTTCGTCCTCACGGGCCCGGCGCCCAGCCTGTGTAGACTTCGCCAACCTTTTGGGCTACGCTGACCAATTATGGTTCGTCAGGGGGATCTGCAGGGGCTTCAGCAGCATCTTCGGCCTGCGTGGCTTCTACACTACCGGGCTACCGAGGAAGCCCCAGACGCTCAAGCTGAACTTCAACGATAAACTTCCAGCTATGTGCGGGGAACTTTATCGCTCGCCTCAACATGCCCCTAGGTCTGACGCCTAGCCTCAATATCGGTGCTGGTTATCGGCGCAGGTAGAGTACGTCGGTGACGGCAGCGGGGTCAAGGAACCGAGCGGTCTCTTCCTCTTCAGGGGTGCTGGGCTCGAGATTCCCCTGCGCCGCTACGTCGCCCTCTGCAGAGATGTCAACGCCATGCTGACGCGGCGCGGCAGTCCCGACATCAGGGTGACCCAACCCCGAGCAGGTCAAGATCGCTTCACGCTTTCCAGGCTGGCCTGCGCTTCCAACCTCAGTCGCTTTCTGCGCGCATTGGCCGCGCTCTCTGCGAGAACTACAGCCAGGAGAACGTCTTGGCGCGCCCTTACCAGGGCCAACGAAGCCAACCTACGGGAGCTGAACAAGCTGCGTGCAAGTACGACGCACGCATCAGGCTCAACAAGCAGCTGGAAGAGCTGTGGCCCGATCAGGACACGGCCTCCGCTGTTACATCCTCGAGAGAAGCAGCGCGTGATGACCAGCGCCAGCACCACCGAGAAGAAGGTGCAGCAGACACGGGAATGCGCCCCGCACGGTGACGCTGACCACGACGCAGTTCAGGCAGCTCGTACGCCGCGTCATCAGCGATATGGAGAAAACCAAGACGCCCGCTAACCATCGCTCGCCGCCATCACCTCGAGCCAGCTCTCCGACCTCGACAAGATCCTCCTGCGAATGCGCTCTACCACAACCCCCAGGCTGCACTGTCCTCTGCCCGCTCTGGCTGCGCAGCCCGGCCAGCGGGTGCTGCTCAGCCCGACACCTGCGGCGCAGGTAGATGCCAATATCGCGCTGGTCAAGCGCCTCGATCAGGTCATCGACCGCCCTGGACGCCATCAACGGCAACCAGGAGGCTACCGCCAGGGGCCACTACGACCGTAGCGCGCAAGGCCAGTGGAGACGGCGGCATCGTAGCTCTATGGCACAGCAGACCAAGCAGCACATCATCGTAGCTGATCGCGACGATGAAGGCAAGATCAGGCACAGGAGATCCCGTGTCAAGGAAGCTAGCGAGCCGCCTTCACGTGACCGTGCGGGCTTCTTCAGCCTTCTTCGATCCAGTTCAGCTGAACGCTGGTGGCCGCGATGCCTATGCTGCCCGAATCGGACGGTCGAAGTTCGACCTCGTACCCGACTTCTACCTTCGGCAGCACCAACGGCTTCGGGCTCAATGCCAATCTGCACAACCTGCCTAAGTTCTGGGCGCTGACTTCTCGCCCCTACCTCGGCGTCAGGTCTTGGCACAACAAGGTCAGTGCTATAGCGCTTCCTCCCCAACTATATCCTCAGCGCTCGTCTAGAAGGTGCTGGGTGGCGCGCTCTCGCTCGACTACACGGTACGTGGTGCCCTGCGCAACAATCAGATCGCTGTCGGCTGCAGCTTCAGCCACCTCTGTAGTGCGCTATGAAGTCGCTTAAGACCAAGAGCCTGCTATTAGCCCTTACACTCCTCGGGCAGCGGGCGCGAGCTCCGTACTTACGAGCACGGACTCGGTCGCCCAGCTTCAGAGTGAGCCCGCGTGGACAGCGTGATCACGCTGACCGAGGATGAGCTGGTGGCTGGCCCTGCGCGCGCCATCGCTGAAGGCCTGGCAGGCTCGTCCAGCAGCAGGTGATCCCCAGCGGGCAGGCCGCTCGCGTGCTGACTCAGCTGCTGCTCAGCCTCCGGGCTAGAGTGCTGCCCGCCCCGTGCAGCAGCCCGTCGCGGCTGGGACGGCACCCGCGCAGCGTGTACTACCCCGATCGCTATGGCTATGCAGCGTAACTGCAACAACCACAGCAACAGTATGAGGACCTCATAGTGGCGCGCTCGTATCGATCGTCTGGAGCGTCTCCTGGAGCTAAACCTCCTGCAACGCCAGACGGGCAGAAGGTCGACGCTGCCCGCAGCGCAGGCTCGACCGCAGCACGTCAGACCAATGACTCACGCTGCTCTACCTCCTGCCAGGGCTCGGGCTCTACGCCTTGGGAGGCGCGAGGCGCTGCGTCAGCCCGGCCAGGTGCAGCAGCAGCCTCAGCAGCAGCCCACCACGACGCAGATCACGTGATGCCTGCCGTGCCCCTGGCAGCCCGCACAGCCTGTCCGGCAGCCGTGATGCCCTGCAGCCGCTGCAGCCCGCTCAGCCTACGAGCGAGCTATCGGATGCGCTGCTGGTGACCTACTTCAAGCGCCAGGTCTTCTTCGCCGTAGAGCCGCGGCGAACTGCTGCCCGAGCGCCTGACGCTCAATGAGTCTGCTCACTTTGGCTCAGCCAGGACAGCCAGCTGCCTCTTCCTCTGAGCTTGCTCCCCTGAGGAAACGCTAAGCGCAATGCAAACCTAGCCGAGCAGCGCAACTAACGCCGTCTTCGACTACCTCGTCAGCTGCGGCGTCTCCCGTAGGCGCCACCTAAAGTGGCTGTCGCTGGAGGTGTGGACCGCAACGCACCGGTCTCCTGGCGTCGCACGTCGCGTGAATATCGAGCTGATAAAGCCACTCCCCACGAGCACGCCTCTGGGCGTGCCGCCGAACAAAGGCACGAGCTCACCGATGTGAGCCCCGGCCTCGGGGCTTCACTATTAAGGAGCCGTATGCCTGGGCCGCTGGGGTGACAGTCAGGCAGGCTGAGCCCCAGCCTCCTTAGCCCTAGGACGTATGCAGGAGCCTCTAGGGCAGCCTAGACAAGGGTGGAGCCTTGTCCAGAAGCCGCCCAGCAGGCAGCCTTAGCAGCCGAGCCGTCGATGCTGCAGGCAGTACCTGCAGCGACGCCCGCCGAGCGGCGCGACAGCCAGCCTCCCTCAGGCGGGCGTCACCCGTACCGTCCTCGAGGACGAAGCAGGAACCTGTTAGCCCTTGCGCTTGGCGACCTCAAAGGCAGGCTCGCTATCGCGGAGGCGAAGAGGCCTTGGGGTGGCTGATGTGCGCCGATATCGATTACTTCGTAGCGGGCATCGCCCTTGACCTGCTCTCGACAGCTGCGCAGTCGGGGCGGCTGAACACCATATATCTTGATCAGCAGTGTTTGGTGATGGGATGAGCAATAATCTATGCACTCTAGCAGTAACCCCAGGCGGCCTCCGAGGTTGCGACAGGCAATCTCCCCTAGCACTTTGAGGGGTAGGCAAGGGCAGTCCTCAACCGCTCACGAGGGCAGAAGCTGAGGGCGAGCCTTCGCCCGCCTAAGACCTCCGGCCGACTGGATCGAGGCGGGCGCGAGCGGTGCCTACAAGTCAGTGCCCGTGGGGATATCCCTCACAGCGCTGGCTGCTATCCCTCACAGGCGTGACCGACGTCCCTCAGCGCGCTGACCCCAGTACCCCCTCAACGCCCTGGTACTGACGACTCCGCCCCGCCGTGCTCCATACGAGCATAGCGGGGCGAATCTTCTATAAACCATCTCTATCGGAGGCGGGGCGCGCGGCAACACCTCGGCAACCTTCAGTAGCTGCGTGTCGACGCCTTGAGGCACCTTCTCTCGGGATCGGGGAATAGTGACGTCAGGCATCATCTGAGTATTCTCAGATAGGTCCCCTCCAGCCGTACCGGTAGCCTACGAAGCAGGGATACCGTAGTAGAGGCTAAGGGTCGAGCGTATCCCGGATTCCTTGGTCATCATGCCCGCCACGGGCATCGACGACCTTGCCGATGCGCTGGTGCTGATAGACCCAGGGCGTGCCGTGGGCATTGCTGTGATTGACCTCGCAGGTGAGCGACGCTGGGCTTATTCCAGCGGCGACTGGGCATCTCACGGTAGTCCTTGCCGCGCCTCCTGCGTCAGATACTGCCCACGGAAGAAGACTGATATCCTCATGCAGCGCCACCGCCATTGTAGCGGATGTCGATGACAGTACTTGCGGTCGTGGTAGCGAGGGCCTCAGGTAAACAGTGCCGGAAGTGCTCGTCCCCCATCGAGGGATATGCGTAACCGTACCGCCCGAGGCCTTGTCTACCTCGGCGGCACTGTGACCCGGCGATACCACAGCAGCGCCGAGCTGCCGTGATGGGGCCGGATGACCTCCTCGTATACGCTGCCGTCGGTGCTGCGGGCGTACGAGGAGACGCTTACCCGCCTTGTCGCTCAGCAGCGGGTGATAGTCCATGCCCGCCTTGGTCTGCTGCGTCGAGGGCGAGGATCAGCAACCCCTGACGCGGACGCGAGTCGGAGCGGATCGAAAAGGGCTGGAAGGCCACCTCATCCACCACGAGGTCCATCCCCCACGCGAGGCGAGGGGACAGGCCCAGCTGGCGGCGGTGAGAGGACGAAGCGACGGCGGTATTGCGTCCCGCCCCGTGTGGGGAGACCGTTGAGCTCGCCCAGTAGCTCGGCCAGCAGCTCAGCGAAGTCCTGTGGTGGCTGATGTAGGGTAGAGCTGGCGGCGGTAGTGGTCGGTGAGCTTGGGCCAGTTCACGCCGTGCATATCGCCTTGCGGTGAGAGCGCGCACTGCCTCGCACGACCTCCTCGCCCATGGCGCGGCGCTCGGCTTGGCGCGGTCGATGGGGCAGCGTCGAGGAGGCTGATGGGCTAGAGCGTCTCGCTGCAGATCAAACTTCAGCGGCGGCGCCGCGAGGATAGGTCGTACCCTCGCGGTCGCGCTGTCCGAAGAAGGCGGGCTCAGCCCCAGCTTGCGCAGCGGCGATCGTATGCTTGCGGGTCCATGCCAGGGTCGTAGCTGCCCTCCGTGGAGGATGGTAGTGAAGCTTCCTGCCCGTCAGGAGACTCATGATGAGGTCGCCGAGCGTGCCCGAGCGTGGTGAGGCGCACCGTGCGCAGGTCGAGGTCGTTCCACTCCAGAAGGGTCTCCTTCTTGGCCGTGGCAGCATTGGTCTTGGGCTCGGCGCTTCGTGCTCGTGCTGTCGCTCTTAGCCTTGGCACGCTGCTTCTCCTGCTCCTTGTGGGGCTCCACTGCTCCTCCTCGCTGCGCGGGTAACTGCTCGTGGGCGCGCGGTTGAAAGAAGATCATCATCACGTCGGTCTGCGAGGCGCGGGAGGCGTGGTTGCGCATGCCGTAGCGCTCGGTCGAGGTGGACCAGCGACTGCCGTCACGCGGCTCCAGCGAGGCGCCCAGCAGCGACCAGCCGCTGTTGGTGGGGTAGCGAGACCTTGCCGTCACCCGAGGTGCTCACTAGGCCGATATCGCTGCCAGGGGCATGGTCACGTGCCGCATGGGTGAGCGCCAGCCACTTGCCGTCGGGCGACCAGTTGAAGTCAATGCCTCCCGAGCGCTCGTGGGCATGGCGCCCGTCGGTGATCTGGCGCGTCTTGCCCGTCTGCAGGAGGTTGTGGATCATATTGATACGCTCGCGCGGTCGAGGACGAAGGCCAGCTCTCCGTGCACATCGGGCGGAGATCTGCGTACATCTACTCGCCCGAGACGCCGGAGGTCGAGACGCCGCTCGGTGATCTGGGTGGCGTTGAAGTTCGGGTCCTCGCTGCGGGCGATGCGCGCCCTCGTAGGCGCGCCAGCTACAAATCCTTGCAGCTGGCATAGATGGGGCTACGGCTGTCGCGGCCGAAGGTCACCCACGATCTGCTTGCGGGCCAAAGGTCACCACCGCTTGGTCGTGGCGTGGTCGGCGCTGACGAAGACGTCCCGCAGGAGATGAAGGCGATCTGCTTGCCGTCGGGCGAGACGGAGGAGAGCCCAGGCTGCCGGCTCATCGGGGCGTCGGCCTCACCCTCGCTGGAGTCACGCACGATGCTGATGGGCGCGCGCTGCTCGCAACCGCCAGGGGCCAGCGTATAGATCTCTGCGTAGCCGAGCGAAGGCCGCCTGCGAGCTGGAGGCGCACAGGGTCGCCCTTGAGCTGCGTGAGGGCGCGGGGCATCGACCACTGTAATCGTAGAGCGGGCGGCTGTGAACATTCATCGAGCCTCAAGCGCGCTCACTGAAAGTAGAGGCTCTTGCCCGTCCAAAGGGCTATATAGATGGGATCGCGGTCCTCGCCGTCGTGCTGCACGATCGGAGCGGTAGCTGCCTCAGGTGAGGTCGTACTCCCAGAGGTCGCGGCGCTGGCGGAGGAGGTGTGATGCTTGCGCCAGGTATCCTCGTAGCTCTTCTTGATGTCCTGGTAGAGGAAGGCGCTTGCCGTCGGCGCTGAGGTTGATCGCCTCGACTTGGGCGTAGCGGTGACGAGCTCGGGACGGCCGCCCGTGATGGGCACGCGGTAGAGCTCGGTGAGGAAGCTCGCAGGGTAGAGCGCCGAGGCCGCAGGATCCTGCAGGTGCGCCTTGAGAGACGAGGTGGCGCCCGTCGGGCGTGAAAGCACTGGGGCGTCTCTGTCCCCAGTGGGTGGTCAGCTGGCGCAGCTCACCCCCGTGGCAGGGATGGGGTGAATGTTCGTTCCCTCCAGCATTGCGGTCGCTGGTGAAAGGCGATACGCGGCCATCGGGCGAGCAGACGGGCTGGCTCTCATAGCTGGCGGCGGTGGTCCGGGCGACGCGCTTCGCGTCGTCGGGACCGTATAGATATCCCTGATAGGCAAGGCGATCTGCCGACCATCCAGGCGAAAATGCTCGGGTAGCGCAGCAGCGGACGCTCTGAGCTGCCAGCGTCGCCCTGAAGACGAGGCAGCGTACATAGTACCGTGCGAGTCGCCACGTGATAAGGGAGTAAGGTGATGAATGGTAAAGCCAGACGGGTGGACGAGGCAGGGGCCGCGAGCGGCTGGTCGCGTCCACCTGTGCTGCGCCAACCGCGCCAGCCTCAAAGAGGAGCGCAGATCGGACAACAGAGTCACTGTCGAAGGTCAGCTCCTGCCCCGTGTGCGGATGGACGAAGCCAAGAGTCTTGGCATGCAGGGCCTGCCGCGGGCAGGGTGAGGCAGTTCTGGACGAACTGTCGGTAGCGGGCGAACTGATTGCCCCATAGGATGCGGTCACCGCCGTAGCGCTCGTCGGCGAAGAGCGGGTGCCCGAGGTGCCGCATGTGGGCACGTATCTGATGCGTGCGCCCCGTCTCGAGGCGGCACTCTACCCAGGAGACATGGGCCAGCTCTCGAGGACGGTGTAGTGGGTGACGGCGTGCTTGCCCTTGTCGCTGCCCTCGGGTGAACTGGCCATCTGGAGCAGTCGCGCATCATCGCGGCCTATATTGCCGACGATGGTGCCCTCGGGACTGTCGAAGCGCCCCCAGACGAGGGCGCGGTAGGTACGCTTGGTGGTCTTCTCGAAGAACTGACGCGACAGATGCGCCTTCGTCTCGGGGCGCTTGGCCACGACAGGCAGCCACTCGTATCCTTGTCTATGCGGTGCACAGCCCAGGCGTGGATCCTCCAGGGGTCATGGTGCGGGTCGTCCTTGAGGTAATAGGCCAGGGCATTGACCAGCATCGTATAGTTGCCATGCCAGGATGGACGACGAGGCCCGCAGGCTTATTGACCACCAGGAGGTATTCGTCCTCATGTAGACGATATCAGGGGGATATCCTCGGGGATGATCTCCAGCTGGCGGCGCGGGCGGCGCAGCTGGAGCGAAATGACGACCTCGGGGCTTGATGCGGTAGTTGGCCTTGACGGGTCGATCCCCGACGAAGACATAGCCGCCCTCAGCGCCTGCTGGATGCGGCTGCCCAGGGAGGTAATGGGGCATGCGCGTGGCGAGGGAACGTCGATGCGCAGCAGCTCCCTGCCTGTCAGCGACGACACAGGAGTGCTATCGTAGAGGCGGCGTGCTATCGGCGTGCGTCAGATGAGGAGACGGCGGCGGGATCCGCTCCTCGTCCTCCTCGTCCTCGAGCTCCGCCTCAGCTCGTCGCCCAGCGCTTCGTCCTACAGCCCCAGCCGAGCCTCGCCCCCTCAGGGCTGAGGGTGAGCGCTGGCTACGCAGCTCCTCGGCGAGCTCTAGGGGCGAGCTCAGCCTCAGGCTCATCCGCGGTAGGCTTAGAGCGTGTCTACCACGCAGTCCGTCGTATTTTTCCTTCTTGGGCTCGGGGTGACGGCGACGCTATCGGCAAAGACTATCGCGTCCCCGCGCCCTCGATGAGGCGATCCAGGCCGAGCGTATCGACGACGGCCGTAGCTACATAAGTGAAGCTTGAGTGACCGGGCGCTGCGTCCCTGCGGGATGCTCTTGCCATCTGCCGTCTTGAGGTCGACGACCGAGCCACATAGCCCCCTGGGACGGTGCGCTGCTCGACCTCCTCGAAGCCTAGCCCGCGCAGCAGCGCCAGGATCTGGCGTGCCGACTGGTCCTTATAGGCAGGGATGGTCTGATTGCGCGGGTGCAGCCCGTTGATGGCGATGAAGAGCAGACGCCCAGCCTTGACGCGGCTGCCTGGGGCGGGGACGACATCGCGGATCGTCCCAGGACGAGGCAGTCTTGGAGAAAGGTCAGTCATTGATCTCGTACTCCAGCCGACGGACTTCAGGATCTGCTCGGCCTCGGCCAGCGTCTTGCCCCTGAGGTCCGGGGATGACGACGCTATCGCCATGCTTGGTATAGAGGTCGAGCCCGTAGGTAAGGATGAGGACAAAGAGCAGGCTTAGCCCTATCATAAGGGCCAGATGTGTGAGGAGGGAGTCCTTGGTGAAGAGCTTCTTCATAGATTTGCTAGGGAGAGCGCAGGCTAGAGGCGGCCCGCGTTGACGAAGAGGGTGACGGACTCGGGCGTGTCGGGGGAGTCGATGGTGGCGCTACTGCCTCCCACTCCTTGAGACCGTTATGGATACAGATGATCTTGTCCCCGATGGAGTGCGAGTTCATGTCATGGGTGTTGACGATGGTGGTGATGCCGTACTCGTGGGTGATCGTATGGGTAGCTGGTCGATGACCATGGAGTCTTGGGGTCAAGTCAGAGTTCGGCTCGTCGCAGAAGGAGGTAGCGGGGATTCAGGGCGATGGCACGGGCGATGGCCGTGCGCTTCATCATCCGCCGCTGATCTCGGCAGGGGTACTGATGGCTGCCTCTGCCAGCCCGACACGCTCCAGCAGCTCCATAGCGCGGTGGTAGCGGCGGTCATAGCTCTCGCGGGAGAACATCTCCATGGAGAGGCACATTCTCCACCACCGTCATGCTGTCGAGGCGCCACGAACCTGGAGAGCATCCCCCATCTCGCGGCGTAGCCCCAGCGGGCTGAGGCTTGTCCATGCCCACCGGGTCGCGGCCGTCGTGGAGCACCTCCCCACGTCGGGTGTGATGGGGCCGATCATGCACTTGACGAGACGGTTCCCGCTCCGCTACGCCCGATGACGGGTTGGTCTTACCGGCCTCGAAGGTGGCATCAATGCCTTGAGCACCTCCTTGTCGCCGAAGCGCTTGTGGAAAGAGACTTTAGCTGGATCATAGCGCTAGGTAAGCATGAGGTTGGTGAGCAGCACGTCGAAGAAGAGGATGAGCACGCTGCTAGTGACGACGGCACGGGTGCTGGACGAGCCCACCTGCGGGGCGCCGCCCTTGACGCAGTAGCCGTAGTAGGAGGCTACCGAGGAAATGATGAAGGCGTAGACCAGGCTCTTGATGATGGAGTGGCCTACGTAGGCAGGCGTGAAGAAGAGCTGTAGACCGTAGACATAGTCCTGGTGCGTCAGCCCATTGGCCAGGTCGCAGGCGATGTACCCCCCGTAGATGCCCGTGATCATAGAGAAGACGGAGGCACCGGGATGAAGCTCATGAAGCCGACAATCTTGGGCAGGATGAGGAAATTGGCCGAGTTGACCCCCAGGATCTCCATGGCGTCGATCTGCTCAGTGACGCGCATCGTCCCCAGCTCAGAGGCTATGCTGGAGCCTACCTTACCCGAGAGGATGAGGCACATCACCGTCGAGGAGAACTCTAGGATCATGATCTCACGCGCCGGGTAGCCTATGGTGAAGCGCGGGATGAGCGGGCTGGTCATATTGATCGACAGCTGGATGGTGATCACCGCCCCTATAAAGAAGGAGATGATGAAGACGATCCATATCGAGCCCACACCGAGGCGTAGATCTCCCGCACGACGGGCGATGGAACATGTGCCAGCGCAGCGCAGGGCGAAGAAGTGCGCCCATGAGCTGCGTGTACTCACCGATGTTGGCTGGGACTTTGGATTGCATAGATGCACTGTAAGGGAAGGAGGACTGCCCAGCTAGCGTAGGTCGATGACCTCGCAGCCGGGATAGCTACAGCTCACTGAGCACATAGAAGGAGGCCACAGCCGCACTGCGGTGGCTGGGTGCTCCGAGCTCGGCCGTCAGGGCGACTCCCATCGCGCGCCACGAAGACGAGGCGTGTGGGGGCTGCCGCTCTTGGTTTGGAAGCTTGCCTCACACTCCGTATATTACTCTTACCCTGGGGCACGAAGCGCACAAGGGTCGTCCCTGCGGGGGCTGGGAGCTGGCTGCTGGTGAAGCCCTGAGCACGCGAGCGGAGGAAGCGCAGCGGGTTGATCTGCAGCAGCTCCTCCTCCGTGGGGCGCGAATGGGTCAGTGTCTCCTCGGCCTTGTCATAGTAGCTCAGCGTCCCCGAGGCTGTAGACAGCAGTGATGCTGCCATACTCGAGACGGAAGGCATCCCCCTGTGGGTACATGCGCCCCCTTGGTCGTGCTCTGCGGCTTGCCCGCACGGTCCTGGAGTCGTGTCACGAACTCCACCTGCGCCATGCCCGAGCCGTAGAGGCTCGTCTCGGCGCGCTCGAGCAGCTGCGTCAGCTCTCGGGACTGCTGCGCCGAGGCGGGCAGGAGCCGAGGATGAGGAGCAGTGCTCCGTATATCACTGCTTCATTTTTGATCTCTAGAGTCAGTGGGCACACTTTCAGGCTACATCCTGTCGAGGAGCTGCTGTAGGCTGGCCTGATCCTTAATATATACCTCACGCAACCTCCCCTCCTGCGGGCCGACGATGCCCTGCTCCCTCGAGCTGGTCCATCAGACGCCCCGCGCGGGCTGTAACCGATGTTGAACTTACGCTGGCGCGCAGGAGGTCGAGCCTGCCATCTGCACCACTAGGAGTGCCACCTCATCGAAGAGGCTATCCTTCTCCTGCGGACTGAATCCCTTTGTCCTTAGCTCCATCCCTCCCTCAGGAACGTACTCGGGCAGCTCATGGGCATATCCGAGGGCTTTCCTGCGAGGCGATAATGACTCGACGATGAGCTCCGTCTCAGGCGTGTCCATGAAGGCGCACTGCACGCGTATCATATCCGCCACTGATAGAAGAGCATATCCCGCGACCGATCGGCTGATTGGCTCTGGCGAGTCAAGCACGGTGCGAGTCGACCATGGAGAAGACGCCCGAAGGCAATACGCGCGAAGTTCGCGTGATGAGCCCGGTGATGACATCGGTCGAAGGGCGCTGCGTGGCGATGACCATGTGTATCCCCGCGGCGCTCGCCTTCTGCGCCAGACGGGCGATGGGCTGCTCCACCTCCTTGCCGACAGTCATCATCAGATCGGCGAACTCGTCCACGATGAGCACGATGTGAGGGCATCAGCTCGTGCCCATCCAGGCGGCGAAGCTCGCCCGAGCGTACCTGCTCGTTGTACTCCTTGATATGTGCGCACGGCGCGGCCTGCCGTCTGGAGCTTGCGGTAGCGGTTGTCCATCTCGACGCAGAGCGAATTGAGCGTAGCCACCACCCTACTCATGTCGGTGATGATCGCCTTGTCGGAGTCGGGCAGCATGGCTAGGAACTGGTGCTCGATCTCCTCGTAGATGGAGAACTCCAGCATCTTGGGGTCGACCATGACGAACTTGAGCTCCTCAGGGCGCTTGCTGTATAGGAGCGAGGTGATCAGGGCGTTCAGGCCGACGCTCTTCCCTCCCGTCGCCCCTGCAATGAGGAGGTGGGGCATCTTCATCAGGTCGAAGATGAAGGGCTCGTTGGTGATCGTCTTGCCTATACCTACAGGGGAGCTCCATGCGCTCCTGCTGCTCGCGATACTTGCGCGAGGCGAGGATGCTACGCATCGAGCAGGACGGTCTGCGGATTGGGTTAGGCACCTCGATACCGATCGTCCCCTGGCCGGGCATAGGGGCGATGATACGCACCCCCTCGCTCTGAGTCCCATGGCGATATCGTCGTCCATAGCCTTGATGCGCGGAGACCTTGATCCCCGAGTCGGGGATGACCTCGTGAAACGTCACCGTCGGGCCGACGGTCGCCTTGCAAGGTGTGACGGGCATCTCGAAGCTCGCCAGCGTGTCGATGATCCGCTGCTTGTTGCTCGATCTCGTCCATGTCTGTGCCCGTGGCACTCTGTTCGTAGTCGCGCGGCAGCTCGATCGAGGGCTTCTGATAGTGCGCCAGCCTATGCCGGGGGCAAGCGAAGCGCGCTCAGGCAACTCCTCCTCCACAAGGTCATCGGCAGGCGCCTGCTCGACGATCATGCCACCGCTGGGGTCGAGGTCGGCTAGAGGCTCGGCGCTGTGGGAGGACTCCGGGCGTGCTGTAGCGGCTGTAGCTATCGTATGCGGCCTCGGCCTGCATGGACGTCGCCGCAGGCTGCTCCGTCATCGGCGTGTAGGGCAGCTCCTCCTCGTAGAGTTCGTCAGCCAAGCGCTCGGTGCGCTCCTCGGCTGCTGGGCTGGCGGTCTCGTCAGCCTCGGGATCGACTTCCCCAGGCCGACGCGTCCAGCGCTCCCAGAGGCTCGGACGGCGAAGACGAAGCTCGGGCGCCTTGATCGGCGGATGCTGCACGGCCTTGAGGACACGGTCAGAACAGAGGATGCTCACGATGATGACCGTCCCCAGGAGCAGCAAAAGGAGCCCCGAAGTCCCCAGGTGCAGCGCGAGCTGCTGGTAGTAATGTGCGCCCCAGGCTCCGCCGAAGACAAGGAAGGTATCCGAGGGCCAGAGCTGCTGCAGGCCCTGTCAGAGCGATCGCGCTCCACGAAGGTGAGAAACCCCAGAAGAGAGCGAGCCAGCGCACGGATCAGGCGCGAATGGCGGTCAAAGACGACATAGAGCGCCGTCTGAGAGCAAAGGCGAAGAGGGCAAAGGTGCCAAAGCCGAAGAGCTCGTTGAAGAGGTAGTTCCCCATGCGTGCCCCGAGGAGGCCAAAGGGATTGCGCACCTCGAGCCCCAGCTCCTGCAGCTGCTGCGGCGTCAGGCTCGGGTCGAGCAGACTCTGATCTGCGCCCCCGAGAAGAGGGAGCCCAGGACGGAGCAGAGGCAGAAGGCCAGGAGGAGGAGAGCTAAGCGCCAGGACGACCGCCATGCGGTTGTTGTCTCTATTCTTAGAAGAGCCCACGCAGCCTCTGCATGGGGCTTGCTGCCAGCAGCCCTGAGCGCCCGTCGAAGACGTACGTTTGGCCTGCGATGATCGTTGTGCTTGCTTTGTCTGGGGTTGTTTCGCCATTGTGAGGATCTACTGGGGCTAGCCCCATGCTTCTTATCCTGCAAAAATACTCAAACGGCGGCACTTGCTCAAACGGCTCCTCCCGCGCTCCCGCCCGGTGCGCCGCCAGCAGCCGTCCAGCAGCCTCGGCCCAGCCCCTTCAGAGTCCTCGCCTTACCCAGCCTAGGCGCCGCCGCCCTAAGGACTCCCGAGGGGGGGGGCAAGTCCCCTCCGCGAGCTGACCGCCTTGCCCCAGCTCCGCGAGGGATAGCAGTCACGGCGCTGACTGACGGCACTCAGCCGCTTGACTGGCGTCTATGAGCTCGCTGACTGATATCCCTCGGAGGCCTCCCCACTAGAGGCCGATGCTGCCTTTAGGCTAAGCAGAGCGGAGGGTATGCTCCCTCCAGCCCTAGGAGGCTACTTGCCCCACAGCTCATTCCATAGGAGGCAAGGCACAGCGGTACGCTTGGCGAAGGGGGTGCGGGCTAAGGCGGCGACTTGTCGTATCTTTGTGGGAAGAACGATCAAGAACATCACCCACTCGCATTATGGAGCACCCACTACACATATATAATAGCTTGACGCGCCGTCGGGAGCAGTTCGTTCCCCTGGCTGAACCCCATGTCGGGCTGTACGTCTGCGGGCCTACGGTCTACGGCGATGCCCACCTAGGACACGCCCGCCCCGCCATCACCTTCGACATCCTCTTCCGCTTCCTCCGCCACCTCGGCTATAAGGTGCGCTACGTGCGCAACATCACTGACGTGGGTCATCTGGAGCACGACGCCGACTCGGGCGAGGACAAGATCGCCAAGAAGGCACGCCTCGAGCAGCTCGAGCCCATGGAGGTCAGTGCTACCCTCACGCGCTGACCACGAGGCGATGGCCCAGCTCCGCGTCCTGCAGCATCGAGCCGCAGGCCTCAGGGCACATCCTCAGAGCAGATCGCCCTGACGCAGCAGATCCTCGATGCGGGCTTCGCCTACGTCAGCGAGGGCTCGGTCTACTTCGACGTCACGAAGTACGACAAGGTCTACGGCTATGGCGAGCTAAGCAGCCGACAGAGGATATGCTCTCAACACGCGCAGCCTCGACGGGCAGGACGAAGCTGCAATCCACTGGACTTCGCCCTGTGGAAAAGGCCCGGCTGAGCACATCATGCGCTGGCCCAGCCCTTGGGGTGAAGGCTTCCGGATGGCATGCCAGTGTACGGCCATGGGGCGTAAAGTACCTCGAGGAGCACTTCGACATCACGGCGGAGGCATGGACCTCGTCCCGCACCACGAGTGCGAGATCGCTCAGGCCAGGCCCTCCAGAGGCACAGACTGGTGCGCTACGGATGCTCATGCATCACCATCGAGGGGCAGAAGATGGGTAAGTCTCTGACGACTTCATCACCCTAGAGCAGTTCTTCACGGGCAGAGCACCCCAAGCTGGCGCGAGCCCTACAGCCCGATGACGATCCGCTTCTTCATCCTCAGCGCGCACTACCGCGGGACGGTGGACTTCAGCAACGAGGCCCTGCGAGGCGCAGAAGAGCCTGAGCCGCCTGCTGGATGCTGCCGCCCTCATCGACGGACTCAAGGCCAGCGCCACGAGCACGGTCGACATCACGGGCCTTGCCCAGCGCTGCCACGAGGCGCTCTGTGACGACCTCACATACGCCTATGGTCATCGCCGAGCTCTTCGACGCCGCACGTGTCATCAATGCCGTGCACAACCATCGAGGCGACCATCACCGCAGCCGAGATCGAGGCTGAGCAGCACCTACCGCCTCTACCTCATCGAGCTGCTCGGGCTGGTGGATGAGCGCCAGGGCGATGGGGCGGCGCGCGAAGCCTTCAGCAGCGCCGTGGACCTCCTGCTGAGCCTGCGTCAGGACGCCCAAGAGCCGCAAGGACTGGACGACCTCCGACCGCATACGCGACAGAGCTGGCGGCCTCGGCTTCACCATCAAGGACACCAAGGAGGGACCGAGTGGTCACTCTAGCCATGCGCTACAGCTCGTCATCCCGTCTACAACCGCCCTGAGGAGCTCGAGGAGCTCCTCGGAACTATCGATGCGGCTCCAGAGGTGGTTGACGCCTCACGAGGTCGTCATCGTAGAGGACGGATCAACTGCAGCAGCGAGGTCGTAGCGCGCTACCGCCAGCAGCTGCCTGGCCTCGTCTACCTCGTCGTGCCCAATGGTGGCCCCTCTCGGGCGCGTAACCTCGGTGTGGCCGAGGCCAGCGGGGAGTACGTCCTCATCCTCGACTCGGACGTCGTCCTGCCCGAGAGCTACCTCGCGGCTGTCGACGCCGCGCTGCAGGACCCCACGGTGGAGGCCTTCGGCGGGCCCCGACGCTGCCTCGCCCGACTTCGCTCCCGTGCAGCAGGGCTATCAACTACGCGATGACTTCGCCCCTGACGACAGGCGGCATACGCGGGGGCAGTGCTGGGGCGATGGAGCAGTTCAAGCCCCGCAGCTTCAACCTCGGCTGCCGTCGCGAGCGCTATCTGGCGCTGGGTGGCTTCGACGAGCGGATGCGCTTCGGTGAGGATATAGACTTCAGCCTCCGCCTCCTCGAGGCTGGGGCACGGACGATCCTTATCCCTGGGGCCTGGGTCTATCACAAGCGGCGCGTGGACTTCCTAAGTTCTTCCGCCAGTACATAACTCCGGCATCGCACGCATCCATCTCGGACGCGTCGCAGGGAGCACGCGTCTGGTGCACCTGCTACGCGGCCTTCACGGTCGTCCCTCCTCGCGATTACCTTCGGCTGGGGACGCTGTGGCTTGAGTCGCTCTGGCGCTCCTATGGTTCGTCGACGCGCTGAAGCGTACGCGAGGTGGAGCCGAGGTCGCCGCCCTCTCCGGTCGTCGCCTGCTTCGTGCAGCTCTCGCTACGGCTCGGCCCCTGCGCGCTTGGTGGGGCAAGTGCGTCCAGCACAGCCCGAGTTCACAGCCTTCAAGGATAACTTCTATGATAGCGCGCAGCTCGTCCTCTCCCTCGCCCTTGGCCTCCTGCTGATGGCGGTGAGCTGTCGCCCCAGCTCCAGCCCGACACGCGCTCTGGCCTCATCATCCCCGAGCGTATCATCGGCCCGCAGGCGCGCCTCGACTACGCCATAGCCCACTACGGGATGAGCCGCAGTGGACGCGAGCGCGCCGCCGAGCTGGAGCTATGGATCGCCGACTACAGCGGCCTGATCGCAGGCCAAGCCCCCAGCAAGATACGCCAGCCCCTCATCAGTAGCCTGGACTACATCCCGAGCGAACTGATCCCGCTGACGCTGGCTCAGCTACCGCCGCCAGCTCCTGGACTCGGCCTCACTCCTACACGACGAGCACAGCTATGCCCTGCTCCTACTCTGGGCGCGCCACAGCCCCAAGCTCGACTCTGCCCAGCAAGAGGGGGCACTCGAGGAGCTACGCCTGCTGCGTAAGCGCTGGAGTGGCCCCGCCCCCATCGACAGCCTCATCCTGCAGGATAGCCTGGGGGCGTGCGGACAGCCTTGCCGCTGGCTCTCAGCCCTTCACCCCGACGAACTGACCGCGCAGCCGATGAAGGTAGCGGCTCCTCACCCAGCTCATCGAATACGTGGAGCTCTTCGAAGCCGCCTTCCCCGAGGCCGAGGAGCTACACCTGGCGAGCTTCATCACCTCCCTCTGTGCAGAGCCCTGCTGGAGGACCATAAGACCGAGCAGTCCCATCGCCCGAAGCTCGGCTTTTCAAGCGATGCACCCTAGAGGTAGAGCACTAGCACGACATCTGGCACTGCTGCAGCGCTACTCCAAGAGCTACACCAAGCGCGCTCTGGCCGCCTCCGACACGCTGCAGAGCGAGGAGGAATACTCCTACCTCGTGAGCCTCATCAGCGGCTGGCACTAACCAAGACGGAGCTGAACACCCTCAACGCTCTAGAAAACCCTCAGGCTCAGAGATCATCCGCCGCCTCGTACAGAAGGGTCTCGCCACCGAGCAGCCCGACGAGAGCGGGATCGTCGCAGCGTGCTCGTCTCCATCACCACGCGGTCGGGCCGAGCTGCGAAGGTCTTTCCCCAGCTGCATCTGGCGGCCTCGCTCCTCTCCCAGCCCCTGCTGCCCGAGGCAGGAAGTCCACGCTGGGCCTGCTGCTGAGCTACCTCTGTCAGGAGCACGGCGCCCTCTACCCCGCCAAGGCGATACGCCACTGGAGGAGCTGCTCCATAAGCCCTGAGGCCACCAGCGAGGCAGCGTTGACTTGCCCGCCATCTGAGGCACAAGGCAAGGTTCCTTTCCCTTTCGTTCACTAGGGATAAGTACGAGAATAAGAGTAAAAGGCCGCGGGCCCAGAGTCTCATCGCGGACTTGGGCCGCGGCCTATGCTAGCTCAGCTCGCAGAGCTGCCGTGGAGGTGGCGTGCAGCTGGGCGCTGCGTCTGGGGGCGAAGCTGGGGACGTTCAGCACCTGCTCCTTGATCTGCTCCAACTCATCCTTCATCTGCACGACGAGCTGCTGCATGACGCAGCGTGATTGCTCTTGGAGCCCATGGTGTTGATCTCGCGGCCGATCTCTGAGCGATGAAGCCAGGCGTCTTACCCTGCCGGGCTGCGGCCCGTCCAGCACCTCATGAAGTAGCTGAGGTGGTGCGCCAGGCGCGACTTCTCCTCGTTGATATCGAGCTTCTCGATGTAGTAGATGAGCTCCTGCTCGAGGCGCGAGCAGTCGTAGTCTCCGCTGGGCATGAGCTTGCGTGAGGCCTTCCTCGAGACGCTGACGCACCTGCTGGATACGCTCGGCCTCAGGGTGGTGATCTCCGCCAGCAGTGCCGTGATGCGCTGGATGCGCTCGGCGAGCACCTCGTGAGAGCATGACGCCCTCCTGACGGCGAAACTCCGTGAGCTCGTCCACCGCCTGCTGTGTAGCCTGGCGGAGCACCGCCAGCTCCTCTTCCCCGAGCTCGGGCTGACGCGTGCTCTCGCTATCGAGGACGCCGGGCAGGCGAAGGAGCGCTGCCGTGTCGAGAAGCTCCTGCCCCAGCTCGCTACTCAGCGCTCTCAGCTCGATGGACATAGCCGATGAGTGCCTCGCGGTTGATGAGGCTGGCGTTGCCCTCGAGGGCGTCGTCATCGATGCTGATGCTGAGGTCAATCTTGCCCGCTGCTAGCTGGCTGGTGATGAGGCTACGCAGCTCGAGGCTCGGCCGTGCGGTGAGGCCGAGGGGACACGTGCCGAGAGGGTCGGCCTGCTTGCTGTTGAGGGACTTGATGGCTACGGTGATGGTACGTGAGCCGTGGCGCAGGGCGGCCTGCCGAAGCCAGTCATGGAGTATATCATAGCTGTAGGAGTATTTTGAAGCGTCTGCTTAGTTCGTTTCTTGAGCGCCTCACGGCGGGCACGCTGACGGGCCTCCAGCTCGTGCTGATACTGGGCGGCCTTCTTCTGCCCACGCTTGCTGGAGGCAAAGGCATTATAGTTGAAGATCTCGGGAAGGGCCCGGGCGCGGTCGACGAACTTCAGTTCGCCCGTCTCCGTACGGCGCAGCACGAGCTCGTCATAGAGGCTATCCCGAGCAGCCAAACTATCGGGCGGAGCAGTGCCGAGGCGATAGGCGCTGTAGTGCAGCTGGCGACGGCTGACGACGATATACTGGTAGAGCGCTAGGCCCGTACCGAGGCGATCATAGCCCTTGTCGAAGGTGTTGTGTGCCTCCTGGCTTACCGCGGGGCTCACCACGAGGACGGGGGGGATCGTGTCGCCTGCGGCACTGCGCTGCGAGGCGCGGCCATAGCAGCCGTCGTGCCCTGTGGGATGAGGTCAGCCCCGCGGCTATGGAAAGCTCGTCACGGAGAGTAGTGCATCACCAGGTGCTGCTGCTCCTCGAGCACGCGGTCACGGGCAGGTGCAGCAGCACGATGCGCCACTGACGCTCGTCGCACTGCAGAGCCTGCCGTATCCAGCTGCGCTGCACCTGGATACCGCCCCAGCTGAGGAGGCGCGCCGCGTCCAGCACCACGAAGCGCACATAGGGGTAGTCCACATAGTAGCTACGCCCTAGGTAGCCCTCGGGACCATTGGTAGGATAAGGGTACTGCGCCCGCCAGCGTGGGTCGAGGGCATAGCCCGTATGCTCCTTGATGTAGGAGGCGGTGCCGGGCACGACGAGCTGAGGCAAGCGGCTGGAGCGTCTGCCGAGGAGCTCGTACCACGCCCCCAAGCGGCGTCGTTGGCGCCCCTGAGGTAGTTGCCCGTAAGGGCTAAGAGGTCTAGGTCGGGGAAGCTACGGTCGATCCGCTCCAGCAGCTGGCGCTTCTGCTGGGGAGTGGCTGTGTCCAGTGCCCCGAGGTAAACCAGCTGTAGGGAGTCCGCAGCCTCTATGGGCGTACGGAAGCTGTAGACCTCGGACTGCACCCCGCCCGTCACGAGACGGTAGCGGTACTGCGTCCCAGGCTGGAGGCTGTCGAGGGCTACCGATAGTGCGGCCGCGCCTGCGAGCGGTGACGACCTGCTGCCCCTCGGCCTGATAGCGCAGCGTCTCGGTCTGCAAGCGGCACGGCGTCCCTCGGGCGCTCGTAGCTCAGCAGGAGGTAGCTATCTGCGAGCTCCTCCCCGCAGCGCCAGCTCACCGCAGCTCTGGGCGTAGTCCTCACCCGGCAGCAGCTGCACGCTCGATACGCATCGGGCTGCGGTAGCTGGGCTCGTCGGGATCGGCCTGCAGGAGGAGAAGAGGGCCGCAGGCGATGAGCGCCAGCCCGAGCACCAGCAGCGCCAGCACCCACAGGCGCAGACCGAGATGGGTCTTCGGCAGGGGCAGCAGGCTGGGCTTCTTGGGTGATTGGCGGCGTGGCATCCCTAGGGGCTTCGATGAATGAGGCTAAGAGCGGCAGCAGGCTAATAGCTGCGCGCTGCGATGTAGTCGGCCAGCGCTGCAGCGACTGCCTGTAGGTGCTTTCGGGATAGTGTGGGATGGGCTGCTCGCCTCGTTGATGTGGTGCATGAGGCGCTCCTCGGCATGTGGATCCCTCCGCCCTGGATGGCGAGCTCGGTCAGCTGCGCTACGCCCTCCTCGCTCGGCGGATGCTGGCTGAGGATCTGCCAGTGCCTCCTTCGTCTCGGGGCTATCGGGCTGCTGGAGGAGGACATGCAGCAGGGGCAGCGTGACCTTACCCTCGCGGAGGTCGTTGCCCGTGGGCTTGCCTACATCGCCCTTGTAGTAGTCGAAGATATCGTCTCCGGATCTGCGAAGGCCATCCCAGGAGCTCGCCGATCAGGTGAAGCGCTCCTTGTCCTCCGTGCTTGCCCCGTGGTGATAGCGGCGATGCGAGCACAGCTAGCGAAGGCACCGCCGTCTTCTGTCTAATGATCGTAGTGGTTTGCCTCGTCGAGGCGCAGGCTGTCGGCGCTCTCAGAACTGACGGATCTCGCCTCTGTCGGCTCGCGACCGATGCCGAGACGATAGCCATCACCTCGAGGTCACGCAGCGCGATGGCGCCGATCAGCGCCGAGGAGAGGATGAAGTCACCCATTAGGACAGCCACGCGATTGTCGAAGATCGCCCCGAGCGTAGGGGCGTCCGCGGCGTGTCTTGGCCTCGTCGATGACGTCGTCATGGATGAGGGTCGCGGTATGGATCGGCTCAGCAGGACGGCAGCATCGATGCTGCGTTGCGCGGGGCTCTTCCCTCGAAAGCCCGAGAGGAGTGCCACGAGGATAGGGCGCACCTTCTTGCCGGTAGAGGCACTGAGCAGCTCGATGGCACGCCCCAGCCACTCCGACTTGGTCGCCAGTATCTCGGCAAATTGGCTATGGAAGTTGTCCACCAGCGTTGCGATGGGCGCCTTGATCTTATCTAGTTGATCCATGAGCGGTCCTGGTTATCTATTGGTGCAAAAATACGGATAATCCGACAGATGCCTGGCGCTCAAGTATAATTTTGCTTTAGAGTGCAAGGATATCACTATAAAGCCGCAGCCGCCCGCAGCGCAGAGGAGCAGCCCACCCAAGGGCGACAAACCTGCTCACCGCAGGCTGACCGCCTTGCCCCAGCGCCGCGAGGATATCGGCTAGGGGGCTGACTGCTCTCCTCCACGCTCGCACTGACGGCCCTCAGAGGCTGAGGATATCCTCACGGGGGCTCCATCTGTAGAGCTGCGGTGCTGGAGGGCGCAGGGAGCCGCGCTTGGAGGAGCCGCGGACTGGAGATCTCAGCCTGAGTGCCGAGCAAGCGGGGCAGGGGCTGAGCCTGGCGAATTAGTGTTACCTTTGCTCACACTTAGCGACAAGATGTGAAGCATCTGGTATCGATCAATCAGCTAGACAGCTCGGAGATCATCCGCCTGCTCGACCGAGCTGCGGCTCTTCGAGAACTGCCCCAATCGTAAGCTCCTGGAGGGACGCATCGTGGCGACCCTCTTCTTCGAGCCCTCCACCCGTACGCGCGCAGCTTCGAGCTGAGACCGCCGTCAATCGACTCGGCGGACGCGTCATCGGCTTCTCCGATGCAGCGACCTCCAGCTCCTCCAAGGGCGAGTCGCTCAGGACACCATCTCCATGGTCGCCAACTTCCGCCGACGTCATCGTCGTCGCGTCACTTCCTCGAGGCGCTGCCCTCTGTGCCTCGGAGCTCGATCGCACGCCCTATCGTCAATGCGGGCGACAGGGGCCAACCAGCATCCCCTCGCAGACGCTGCTCGACCTCTACTCCATACGTAAGACGCAGGGCACGCTCTTCGACCGCACCATCGCCCTGGTGGGAGACCTCAGGAGTACGGGCGTGCGTGCACTCGCTCATCGAGGGGATGGCACACTTCCGCCCCGCTTCACTTCGTCTGCCGAGCTGCGCATGCCCGAGGAGTGCAAGGACTTCTGCCGCCTACACGGTATCCCTTCACCCGAGACGACGGACTTCGGCCCCGAGGTCATCCAGTCGGTAGACATCCTCTATATGACGCGCGTGCAGCGAAGCGCTTCCTAGATCCCGAGGAGTATGAGCGCGTCAAGAACGTCTACGTGCTGACCCGCTCCATGCTCGAGGGGTGCCGACCCGACGATGCGCATCCTCCATCCGCTGCCGCGCGTCGGGGAGATCGCACAGGACGTGGACGACACGCCTCAGGCCTACTTTCGTCCAGCAGGCGCAGAACGGGCTCTACGTGCGCCAGTCCATCCTCTGCGAGGTGCTCAACATAGAGATAGACAACTAAGCCTCCTGCCCCATGCCCTAAAGAGAAAATGCTGGTCGAAGCCATCCAAAACGGCATCGTCCTTGACCATATACCCGCCGACAAGCTCTTCGCCATCGTCTCGCTGCTGCGCCTACAGCGCTGACGACCCCGTGACCATAGGCAACACACCTGCAGAGTGCCCGCCAGCAGCGCAAGGGGCGTCATCAAGCTCTCGGACCACAGGTCTCTCGCGTGAAGCTCGACAAGATAGCCCTCATCGCCCCGAGGTGCACCTCAATCGCATCCAGGACTACCAGGTGATCGAAGCGCCAGGTCGAGCTCCCCCACGAGGTCTATGACCTAGCGCGCTGCCCCAATCCCAAGTGCATCACCAATGCGAGCCATGCGCACGCACTTCCACGTGGAGACGCGTCGAGGACGGCACCGTGACCTCGAGTGCCACTCACTGCGGGCGCAAGACGCCCGCCGAGCAGGCCGAGCTAGTAGGAGGACGGACTGGGGCGGCACCCTCATCTACCCCCTGCCCGCCGTGCTGATCAGCTGCGGCGGCATGGAGGAGGGCGAGGAGACTAATCTCCTGACGGCCTCCTGGGTCAGCACCGTCTGCACCAATCCGCCGATGTGCGTAGTGGGCATACGCTCCGAGCGCCACTCCTACCACATCATCAGGAGCGGGGCGCCTTCGGCATCAGCCTTTTCACCACGCGCGCCATGGCACGGGAGACCGACTGGTGCGGGGTCGTCTCAGGGGCGTAGAGGGACAAGTTCGAGCGCTGTGAAGGCTTCACCAGGAGGCGGGCAGTGTGCTCGGCGTGCCCCTCGTGGTCGAGTCCCCCATCAGCATCGAGTGCCGCGTGCGTGAGATCACGCCCCTAGGTAGCCACGACATGTTCCTAGCGGAGGTCGTAGGCATACGCGCCGACGAGCAGTACATAGATCCCGGACGGGCGCCTTCGACATGCAGCGCGCTGGCCTCTTGGTCTACGCGCACGGACAGTACTTCGGCCTGGGCGAATACCTCGGGCACTTCGGCTGGTCAGTGCGTAAGAAGAAGACCAAGCGCCGCTAGGGCACAGCTCACCACCACGCTAGGGAGGAGCAGGCTGCTCCGCCCCTAGAGGCGAGGGCAAGCCGTATGATCGGTCTGCCCTTTTCCTTGTTATATATATGGTATGAATAGCCAGACACTAGACCTATATCCCCATAACTTCGTCGACAAGATCGGCTTCGTGGAGCTGCGCCAGCTGCTGGCCGACCACTGCGCCTCCTCGCTGGGGCGCGAGCGCATGCTCTCGCTAGAGGCCTCTGCCGACTACGAGCGTATCTCCCTCGAGCTGGAGGAGACGCGCGAGATGATGCAGCTCCTCACCAGCGAGCACCAGTTGCCCAGCCTCCAGATCGTGGACTGCCGCGAGGCGCTGCACCGCATACGCCCTCAGGGCACCTATGTCGAGGAGCTGGAGCTGCAGGACCTGCTCCGCATGCTGGAGACGCTGCACGCCCTGCACCGCTTCTTCACCGAGGAGCAGAGCACGGGTGAGCGCGCCGACGAGAGCCTCGTCTACCTCTATCCCCGCCTTACAGCTCTGCTCGAGGACCGACCTACCTTCCCCAAGGTCGAGCAGCATCTGAGGAGCCTCCTGACCGAGGAGGGACGCCTGAGAGACAATGCCTCGCGCGAACTCTTGCCGAGATACGCCGCACGCTCGCCGAGACCGAGCGCAGCCTCTCGGGCATGCTCGCAGCGTATCCTCACAGGCGCACGCGCCGCGAGGGCTGGTGGAGCAGGACGTGCAGCCCGCCCTACGCGATGGGCGCCTCGTGATCCCGTCAGCCCATGCACGAAGCGGCAGATCCGCGGCATCGTCACGATGAGGTCCGCCACAGAGACCGTCTACATCGAGCCCGTAGAACTCGTCGGGGCCAACAGCCGCATCCGTGAGCTGGAGGCGAGGGCGCCGCGAGGTCATCCGCATCCTTACCGAGGTGGCCAATAGACTACGCCCCAACCTCCGTCACCTACTGGAGAGCTACGAGCTGCTGGCGACCTACGACTTCGTCTATGCCAAGGCGCACTGGGCGCTGGAGCTGGGGGCGCGGTGTCCGCGCCTCAGCCCCGAGCCTCGTCTGGAATGGTATGGCGCACGCCACCCCCTGCTGCAGCGCTCGCTCAGCGCCTCGGGACGTAGCATCGTCCCCCTAGACATCACGCTCCAGGCCCCCGATGCGCGCATCCTCCTCATCTCGGGGCCCAACGCTGGGGGGAAGTCCGTCTGCCTCAAGACTGTGGGCCTGCTGCAGTACCTCCTACAGTGCAGCCTGCCCATCCCCGTGCAGGATCACTCGAGGCAGGGATCTTCGGCGGCTCTACATCGACATCGGCGACGAGCAGAGCATAGATGACGACCTCAGCACCTATAGCTCGCACCTGAGGAACATGAAGCACTTCGTGCGCTACGCCGACCGTGCGAGCCTGCTGCTGATAGACGAATTCGGCGGCACCGAGCGACCATAGGCGGCGCCATCGCTCAGGCGCCGCTGCACCGCTTCAATGACCAGGCCTTCAGCGTCATCACGACGCACTACCGGAACCCTCAAGACCTACGCCGAGGACCATCCCGGGCTCATCAACGGCGCCATGCTCTACGACCGCCACGAGATGCGCCCCCTCTTCCGCCTCTCCATCGGACGCCCGGGGAGCTCCTTCGCCATCGAGATCGCCCGCAAGATCGGCCTCTCCGAGGACGTCATCGCCGAGGTCTCCGAGCAGGTAGGGAGTGAATATATAGATATGGATAAGTACCTGCGGGACATTATCCGTGACAAGCGCTACTGGGAGACCAAGCGTCAGAGCATCCGCCAGGACCGAGGCGTGCCCTGCAGGAGGCGCGCCAGCGCTTCGACGAGTGCCGAGCACCTCAAGAGCGAGCGCAAGAAGATCCTCGAGGAGGCGCGCCGCGAGGCAGCCGCATCATTCAGGAGGCGGGCGGACGCATCAGCGCACCATCCGCGAGATCCGTGAGCCGAGAGCCGCCAAGGATCAGACGCGCCCTCATCCGCCAGCAGCTCACCGAGTACAAGGAGGGGCTATCGGCCGAGAGAGGCCTGCAGCTAGCTGCGGCCAAAAAGACGCAGCGCGAGGTGGAGCGCCTCTAGCGCGCCGTGAGCGCCGTGCCAAGGGTAAGACCCAGCCCAGAGCAGCCCCGCCTCTCTGCCTCGTCACCGACACCGAGCGCGAGGCCGCCGCTAGCCACAGCGTGCTGGGGAGATCAACGTCGGCGGCACCGTCCGGTATCGAGGGGCAGAAGGCGCGCTGGGGCCAGGTGCTCTCGCTCCGGCGACCGTGAGGCCGCCGTCGTCGCCCTCGGCGCGCTCGAGACCACCGTCCCGCTGCAGCCGTCTCACGCAGCGCTCGCTACACCAAGGGTGAGGCAGGCGCACTCGAAAGCGCCAGCAGCATCAGCAGCCCATCCGGCCACGGCCTCAGCATCATCGCCAGGTCCATCAGAAGCGCTTGCACCTCCGCCACGAGCTGGATGTGCGCGGCTTCTGAGCCGGTGAGGCGCTCGATGCCGTGGCTAACTGCTCGACGAGGCCCCGCAGCTCGGGGTCGGGCAGGTGCGCATCCCGCACCGCACGGGCACGGGGCGCTACGCGAGGCGTCGCGGCCACACTCGGCGGTGTGCGTGGCGTGGCGAACTCTCATGACGAAGATGTACGCTTCGGCGGGGCAGGCATCAATCGTCGTCCACATGGAGTAGCCGAGGGCTATCGAGGCTAAGGTAGAGAGAGAGGCTCTGAGGCTCGCTGGCCGCCACGAGGGGTAAAGGGAGGCGAAGCGCCCGCGCGCGGACGCCTCCTGAGCAGCCTCCTGCCCAAGCCGAGCGCGGCCCTTATCCTTATCCTCTACCCAGAGAGCCGAGCGTGGAGCACTCCGCCCGCTGCTGCGGTCGCATCGCCAGAGAGAGCCGCTGAGGGATATCGCGTGAGGAGGCTGAGGACGGCAGTCGCACACTGAGGGACGCGACAGTCAGCAGGCCGAGATATCCTCACGAAAGCTGCTGGCGAGGCCATCCGCTCGTTGCAGACGACACGCCACGGCAGATTATCGTATCTTTGTACGATACAAGGACATATAATAGCACGTCAATGAGTTCCAATGATCAGTCACCTCTCCCAGACGGCAGCCAGCGGGAGACTGCGAGGGACGACCTCCTGGGATATGGCTGGACCGATCAGGCGCCTGCGGCAGGATGTCCTAGCTAGCACAGGGTCAATGGTCAGATCTCGGGACACGGATGCGCCTCAAGGAGTGATACCGAGCTGAAGCTCTATAAGTGGAAGCGTCCGAGAAGTTCGCCTACTCGCACTCCAGCGCCCACCTCGCGGCCGAGGCGCCGCAGGAGATCTATCCCGGAGGTCAAGTTCGGATCGGCCCTCCCATCGAGAACGGCTACTACGATATAGACCTGGCGAGGGCGTCGATCAAGGATGCGAGACCTAGCGCCATTTGCGCCGTAAGATGCTCGAGGCGGCAGCGCACAGGAGCCCATCATCCCGCCGCGACATCACGCAAAGGCCGAGGTCGCGGAGTTCGTAACCCTCCCGTCAGGAAGGGCGACGAGTACAAGCTCGAGCTCATCGCTGACCCACCACCTGACGGCTCGATCGCCACCTGCACACGACAGGGCGGCTTCACCGACCTCTGCCGTGGGCCACACATCCCCAGCACGGGCACATCAAGGCCATCAAGCTGCTCAGCGTGGCTGGTGCCTACTGGCGCGGCGGACCGAGAAGCGGCAAGTCAGCAGCGCGTATCTACGGGATCACCTTCACGAAGAAGATGCCTCGACGAGTATCTACAGCTCCCTCGAGGGAGGCGAGCATGCGCGACCACCAGCAAGAGATAGGTAGAGGCTCAGGCTCTGCCTCCTTCTCGCAGAAACGTAGGCCTCCGGTCTGCCCCTCTGGCTGCCCTGTGGGACCTGCAGCTCCGCCAGTGCTGGAGTGACTTCCTCAGCAGATCCAGAAGCAGTTCGGCTACTCCACCGAGTCATCTCGCATAGTCAGCTCCAAGCAGCTCACGACCTCAGGGCACTGGGCGAAAGCACGGTGCGGACTCCGCTTCCTGCCCCATCACCACGCCAGCAGGGAGGAGAATCTCATGCTCAAGCCGATGAACTGCCCGCACCACTGCGAGATCTATGAGGCTATGGGGTCCCACTCCTCACCGTGACCTGCCGCAGCGCCTGGCGAGTTCGGCACCGCATCATGCCGCTACGAGCAGTGAGCTGCACGGGCCTCGCCCGCGTACGTGGCTTTCACGCAGGGACGACGCGCCACCTCTTCTATGCCGTCCCGACGAGATCAAGGAGGAGGTTCTGCAAGGTGATGGACATCATCTACGCCATCTTCACAGGCACTCAACTTCCCGGGACTTCGAGGGCTCAGATCTCCCGACGCGACAAGGTCAATAGGGACAAAGTAGCATCGGCAGTGAGGAGGAGACTGGGAGCGCGCCAGCGGCGCTGTCATCGACGCTTTCGCGCCGAGAAGGGACTCTGCCGTCATCGAGTACGGTGAGGCACCTTCTACGGGCCTAAAGCGCTCGACTTCATGCGTCAAGGATGCCTCGGTCGTCGCTGGCAGCGAGGGTACCGGTCCGGGTGGACTACGACCTCCCAGAGCGCTTGACTGCGGAATACGCGGTGCGGACAACCGCCAAGCATCGTCCCGTGATGATCCACCGCGCGCTTCGGCTCTATCGTGAGCGCTTCGTGGCCGTGCTCATCGAGGCATGCGGCAGGTCACTTCTCGTGGCTGACGCCTGACCAGGTCGTCGTCCTGCCCATCAGCGGAGTACGCGATGACGTTTGGTGTTGGCTGCTCAGCTAACGCGGAGGTCCGGACGGTGGTCGATGTTGTGGGTGGGTGTGGGGTGGTTTTGTTGTGGGGGGGGGAAGGAGGGGTCTCGGTACGTGTGCGGGAGTGAGGTGATAAGGGTTCGCTGAAAATTGCCACCTTTGCGAGCAAATCGCCGCTGAGGTGAATCGCCAGCTCAACGCCACAGCACACCGAGCAGCAAGCCTAAGAGATAACTTACTTTAAGTAGTCACACAGCAGTCGACTTGCCGTGGTGCCTCCCCTCAGCTCGGGGGTGCACGCCATATAACTGATGGCACTGAATGGCAGTAGACAACAACAAAAAGTTCCAGTACCGGACGAGAACGGGGCCATCCGCGCGTCAAGGAGGTACACGTCTCGTCGGGGACAATGTAGAGCAGGGCGTGTATCCCATCCAGCAGGCGCTACGCATCGCCGCGGACGCAAGAGCCAGGACCCTGGGTAGAGATCTCGCAACGTCAGCCCACCAGTTTTGCCGTGTCGTAGACCACGGGTTCATCTTCCAGCTGAAGTGAAGAAGCGGAAAGGAGCGAGGCGCTAAGAGCGTCGAGCTAACGTCGTCAAGGAGATCCGCTTCGGTCCGCAGACCGATGACCACGACTACAACTTCAAGCTCAAGCACGCCAAGGCTCCCTCATGCAGGGCGCGAAGGTCAAGGCCTCACGTATTCTTCTGTGGACGCATCCTCTCTCGCGATCGAGGAGAGGTGTCTTCGCTTGCGCCAGCTGACCTGCGGACTACGGGTCAGCAGGAGAGGCATGCCCGTCCTGGGTGGGTAAGCGCATGACCATCGCGCTTGCCCCATGAAGCCGCTCGCAAGAAGGACAAGATCATGGACGAGGCAGGACTGAGACCAACCTCGCTCCGACACATAAGCCTCTATCCGCTCCTCGCGCATAGGCTGCGTCAGTGCAGAGTAGGGCAGAGCATCACCTCATATAACGAGAAAGAAATGCCCAAGCTGAAGACAAACTCCAGCGCCAAGAAGCGCTTCGCGCCTCACGGGCTCTAGCAAGATCAAAGCGCAAACATGCCTCGCAAGAGTCACATCCTGACCAAGAAGACGAAGAAGCGAAGCGTAACACCTGCACTTCACCACCGTGGATCAGGCTGACGTACGCGAGGTCAGGCTCCTCCTGTCTCCGCTGGTCTCCCGAGAGAGGTAAGTAAGCCACGATTATTCAGCAACAGAGAGGTAAGCCCATCAAGTACCAGGCTCCGTCCCGAGCGTCTGCCCGAGACCGCACCTGGTCGCTACCAATCACAAAGTAGCAACACTGCCAAGATCAGTCAATCACGTAGCTGCGCGCGCCAAGCAGCGTGTCCTCAAGCTCGCTCGTGGGTGCCACGGTGCTCGCAAGAACACGTCTCGGACCGTCGCCAAGAACACTTGGGAGAAGGGTCCTGACCTACGCTTTCCGTGACCGCGAACAAGAAGCGCAAACTACGCGCCTCCTGTGGATCCAGCGGCATCGACGCTGCTGCACGCCTGAGGGACTCCTCCCACTCCCGCCTGATGGGCGCCCTGCACGCTCAGGGTGTCGAGATCAGCCATGTTGTCCTCGCTGACCTGGCGGTCCAATCACCCGAGGCCTTCAAGGCCATCAGCAGCCACAGGTGAAGTAAAGCGCCTCGAGCCTCGCTAGATATATGAGCAGCCCAGTGGAATGACCTCCGGTCGCCCACGCTGGCTGCTCTCTTCTGCTGTCCTCCCCAAGCGGTCGCCCGTGCCAAGGTCGGGCGAGGCGGAGCTGGCCAGCAGTCAGCGAGCTAAGCGGCCACAGCCGCGAGGCGTACGTGAGATCCGTCAGCGAACTGAGGGACGACATAGGAGCAGACATGGTGAGCGATCCCGTCAGCGGTCTGAGGGACGTCGGTCAGCAGCCGAGGGACGGCAGTCAGCGAGCCGGGGATATCCCTCACGAAAGTAGCGGGGCGAAGGTGAGACTTCGCTCCGCCTTTCGTACTTTGCCTAGATCACGTCTCATCTAGCTTGGCCCAGGCGGGCAGCAGCTGCGCCGCGCTTTTCAGACTACCTGCTCTGAGTCAATTAAACTATACGCATGCACACAAGACTATGAGCAACTCAGCTGCCACTGGCCCTCACTGGCTGCCTGACGCTGGGCACCCTCGGTAGCTTCTGAGCGCCAGAGCACCCAGCGCCCCTCCGGCTGCGCCATCCGGCAGGATCGCGGACGGCCGCAGCATGCGCCCTTCTGCTACCGCGGTGATATCTCTGCGGCGTGCCTACCGAGGGAGGCGCGCGCGCTGCGTCTGACCTCCAATGCCGCCTATGATGGCACTATCCGCGCCCTCCCTGACAGCCGACAGATCCGCCTTCTCCTCCGACCGCGAGGGCGGGCGTGACGTCTTCCTCATCGGCGCCGAGACGGCTCCCAGCTGCGCCGCATTACCTCCAACAGTGCGAGGAGGTCAGCCAGCCTTCACTCGATGCCAATGCCCTCCTCTTCCAGGCTGACATCATGCCCACGGTGCGGCTCTCCCTACACCCCACCCAGGGCTTTCCGTACAGACCTACGCCATCAAGCTGCTGATACCCAGGAGGCGCGCGCAAGCTCTGGGAACCCCTACCCCCATGATGCAGCCCTCGCTCACCGGGCAAGCAGCTAGCCTTCCACACCGACCGCGGCCACGACCAGTGGCGCAAGCACGCCCGCTCACCCATCACGCGCGACATCTGGCTACGTGACGAGGCAGGGCAAGCACACCAAAGCTCACCATAGCTTCGACGGCGAGGACAGGCACATGCTGTCTCGGGACGGGCAGGGCGGTCTACCACCTCGAGTGAGCGCGAGGGCAACTCCAATATCTACCACCGTGCCATCACGAGCGCGCGGCCGTTGACACACGTCTGACGGAACTTCAAGAGGCGATCCCGTCCGCTTCCTCCTCGCGCGCCGCGACGGCACGCTCTGCTTCGGCTACGACGGCGAGATCTATACGCTGCGCCCTGGCTCGAGTCCGCGCAGAGTGCCCGTACAGATCGTCACCGACGAGGAGGAGCCTAAGGTGCAGTACCATCAGTACAGCTCGGGCGTGAGCTCCTTCGCCGTCGCGCCCTCGGGCAAGGAGATCGCCTTCGTCGTCCACGGTGAGGTCTACGTGACGCACACCGAGTACAAGACCACCAAGCGCATCACCAATACCCCCGTGCAGGAGCGTAGCGTCAGCTTCAGCCCCGACGGCCGCCAGATCGTCTACGCCGCCGAGCTCGACGGGCACTGGAATATCTACATGACCGAGCTGGAGCGCAAGGACGATAAGCTCTTCGTCTACGCTCGCGGGCTCAAGGAGCGCCAGCTGACGCACAGCCAGGAGGCTTGCTTCAGCCCACCTTCAGCCCCGACGGCAAGAAGGTCGCCTTCCTACGTGACCGCACCGGCATCTACGTCTACGACCTCGCCTCGGGCAAGGAGACCAAGGTACTGGACAAGAGCTACAACTATAGCTACACCGACGGCGACCAGCACTACCAGTGGAGCCCCGACAGCCAGTGGATCCTGACCAACTACGGCGGCGAGGGCGGCTGGATGACACCGACTGCGCGCTGGTCAAGGCCGACGGCTCGGGCGAGCGCATCAACCTCACCGAGAGCGGCTACAGAGAGGGCGAGGGCAAGTTCGCCTTCGGTGGCAAGGCCATTCTCTTCAGCTCCGACCGCGCGGGCTACCGCAGCCACGGCAGCTGGGGCTCCGAGAAGGACCTCTACCTGATGTTCCTCGACCGCGAGGCCTACGAGCACTTCCGCCAGACGAAGGAGGAGCGTGAGCTCCGCAAGCAGCAGGGCGAGGACAAGGATAAGGACAAGGATACGAAGACGGGCGCTGACCTCTTCGCCCTCGAGGACGGGGACTCCAGCGCCCTGACCAGCGGTATACTGCGCATCGGCAAGAAGGTCAAGAAGAGCGCCCAGACGGCGGCCAAGGACGGCGACAAGAAGAAGGAGGAAGAGCAGAAGAAGCCCTTCAAGCCCGACTTCACCGACCGTGAGGACCGCATCGTACGCCTCACCTATGCCTCGGGCTCTATCTCAGACGCCGTCATCAACGGCGAGGGCACCAAGCTCTACTACATCGCGCGCTACGGCACCTCCACTGACCTCTGGGAGCGCGACCTAGAGACGCAGGCCACCCGCACTCTCCCCCGGTATCGGTGGCGGCGAACTGATCCTGGGCAAGGACAGCAAGACCGTCTATCTCGGTACGCAGTCGGGGCTGAAGAAGCTAGAGAACGGCACGCTGAAGAACATCGAGTTCGCCGCTGACTTCGAGCACCGCCCGCCGAGGAGGCGTAGCTACATCTTCGATCGACAGTTGGCAGCAGGTCAAGGAGAAGTTCTACGACGTCAATCTGCATGGCGTGGACTGGGACTACTACCGCGAGGCCTACCCGCAAGTTCCTCCGCATATCAACAACGATCAGGACTTTGCCGAGGATGCCTCCGAGCTCCTCGGTGAGCTCAATGCCTCCCACACGGGGCTCGTGCCTACTCACGCAGCCAGGCTCAGGCCACAGCTAGCCTCGGTGCCTTCTGCGAGCCCCGACACGAGGGGCCGAGGTTGCGCATCCTCGAGTGCCGCCTCAGGGCCACTGGCATGGCGAGCCTGCAAGGTCACGGCCGGCATGATCATCAAGAGCATTGACGGCGAGGACATCCTGCCCGGGCGCGCCCTCGAGCCCCTACTTCAATGGCAAGGTCGGCAAGCGCGTCAACCTCAGCATCCTCGATCCCAAGACGGGCAAGACCTTCGAGCACATCGTCAGCCCATCTCCAGGAGCAGCAGGCGAGGCTGCTGTATCGCCGCTGGCTACGCCACTGCGAGGAGCTCGTGCAGCAGCGCAGCGGGGGCCGTATCGCCTACGTCTACGTGCGGGCGATGAATAGCGGCAACTCTCGCAGCGCATTCCAGGATCTACTGCAAGTACCGCAATGCTGAGGCAGCCATCGTCGACACCCGCTTCAACGGCGGCGGCTGGCTGCATGAGGACCTCACGCACCTACTGAGTGGGAAGAAGTACCTCAGCTTCACCCCGCGCGGGCAGTATATCGGCGATGACCCCTTCATGCAGTGGACCAAGCCCAGCTGCGTCCTCATGAGCGAGGGCAGCTACAGCAACGGCCACGGCTCCCCTGGGCCTACAAGACCCTCGGCCTCGGCGAAGCTCATCGGCGCGCCCGTCGCCGGGACGATGACAGCCGTGTGGTGGGAGTCGCAGATCAATCTCACATCGTCTTCGGCATCCCGCAGGTCACCTGCTCGGATGAGCAGGGGACGCCCTGCTGGAGAACCAGACGCTGCAGCCCGACATCCTCATCTACAACACCCCCGAGCAGAGACTCTCGGGCTATGATGCCCAGCTGATCCGCGCGCGGTCGATGAGATGATGAAAACCCTCCCAAGAAGTAGGCCGAGCGCCCGACTTCGCCCCAGCACAGCCCAGTGGACAGCGCCCCTCGCGGCGCCTCCGCTGGGGGCTGTCGCATCCAGTCCCCGAGCTATCCACCGACCTATCCCGCTATCCACCGCCGAGTGCGTAGCTCCACCGCGAGCTGCTACGCCTCGGCTCTGTGCTAAGGGCTGCAGCCTCATAGTACCCCCGCCCCTTAGCCTCGTCCCTAGCTGCCTGCGAAGGAACGAGAGCAGCGCCAGCGGGACGCGAGCCTCAGGGCAAGGCCTCCTGGGGATATCTATCAGCGCCGTGAGGGACGTCCGTGAGTCGCGTGAGGGGATACCAGTCAGCGCCCGAGGGATATCCTCAGAGCGCTGGAGGCAGACCGTCAGAGTGCAGCGCCTTGGCACGGGCTTTGCCGGGAGGCTGGGCGGGGAGCAGGCAGCCTATGGGCAGGGGCTCTGCGGCGGAGGCGGGCGCCCTTAGCCCAGGAGGCGGGGCCGCGAGGCTACTTGTCCCACCCAGCCCCCGAGCAGCTCGCGCAGGCTCAGCCCCGAGGGCGCAGGGATACAAGTAGGCGAAATTTGAGCTACTTTTGTATAATAAAAGATTTAAAGGAAGCCAGATGAGTAGTATTCCCCACGACCTAAGCCAAATCAAGGCCTTCGTCCTAGACACATGGACGGCGTAGTGAGTGCCAACGTCAACCCGTAGAGACCGACAGCATGCCCCATGCGTACGGTCAACGTCAAGGACGGCTATGCCATGCAGTACGCCGTGAAGCAAGGCTATACGCTGGCCGTCATCTCGGGTGGCGCGAGCGAAGCGATGACGGGCGATTCCGCAACCTCGGCGCCAAGTACATCTACATGCGCATCTCCGACAAGGCGCGTCAGCTCGAGCTCCTCTGTCAGGAGTCGGGGCTGCGACCCGAGGAGATCGCCTACATCGGCTGACGACATCCCCGATATCCCCGTCATGCGCCTGGTGGCCCTCCTGCGCTCCTGCCGACGCCGCCCCGAGGTCAAGTCCATCGCCAAGTACATCTCCCTCTATAATGGGGGCTACGGCGTGTGCGTGACGTCATCGAGCAGACGCTCAAGGCCAACGGCTGCTGGTCAGCTCTCCGAGGGCTTCGGCTGGTAAAGAGTCCATAGACATGGATCGGATCACACTGCCACCGCCACAGCACATCCCCCTACTGCAGGGGCTCGCGGGCTGGCGCCTCCTCCTCGGCTCGCAGTCGCCTCGCCGCGTGGAGCTGCTCAGGGGGCTAGACTTACCCTTCGAGCAGCAGGTGCTGCCCGACATCGATGAGTCCTTCCCCGCCACGATGCCGCTCCCCGAGATCCCTGCCTACATCGCAGGGCAGAAGGCCGCCGCCTACCGCAGCGCCCTGGACGAACGGACGCTGCTCATCACGGCCGACACGCTGGTCTTCGTCGATGACGAGCCGCTGGGCAAGCCTCGGACGCGGGAAGAGGCTGCCGCCATGCTGCGCCGCCTCAGCGGGCGCAGGCACTGGGTCACCACGGGCCTGGTCTTCTACCACCCTCTCTCGGCAGGGACAGCTACAGCGACACAGCGGCCGTGGACTTCGCCCTCACCGAGGGCCGACATCAGCTACTACTCGAGCACTACGCCCCTAGACAAGGCAGGCGCCTATGGCATCCAGGAGTGGATAGGCTACCGCGCCATCGAGCGCATCGAGGGGAGCTTCTACACCGTCATGGGGCTGCCCGTGCACCTCGTGAGTCATTACCTAAGCACATTTAACAAAACACTATCGTAATGTATACACACAAATAGTAGGAGGACGTATCTATACGCCCTCTGGCTGGATCGATGGGGGCTCCGTCCTCATCGAAGGCAAGCAGATCAAGGCAGTGCTGAATACCGAGCTCCCCGTCGTGGGTGCCCGCCTCATCAATGCACGTGGCTCCTACATCATCCCCGGTGGCATCGAGACGCACGTACACGGGGCAGCAGGTGCGGACTTCATGGACGGCACCGTCGAGGCCTTCCGCACGGCAGCTGACTACCACCTACAGAACGGGACGACGACCATCTACCCCACCCTCTCCACCTCGACCTACGAGACGATCATGAAGGGCATCGAGTGCACCGAGGTACTGCTGGCAGACGAGACCTCTTCGGTCGAAGGCCTGCACCTCGAGGGGCCTTACTTCTCGGTCAAGATGGCCGGTGCGCAGCTCCCCGAGCTGATCCGCCCCGCCCGCCCCGAGGAGTACACCAAGATCATGGAGCGTGGTAAGGGCATCATCAAGCGCTGGGACGCCGCCCCCGAGATCGAGGGTACGCTGGACTTCGGCCGCTATGTCAAGGAGTTCGGCGTGGTCACTGCCATCGCCCACACCGAGGCAGGCGAACCCGAGATCAAGGCTGCCTGGGAGCATGGCTATACGCTGGCCACGCACTTCTACAACGCCATGAAGGGTCTCCCACAAGAAGGGGCGTCTATAAGGGTCCCTGGCGCGGTAGAGACGATCCTCGACCTACCTGACTTCGACATCGAGGTCATCTGTGACGGCATCCACGTGCCCCGCTGATGGTCAACCTCGCCTACAAGGTCAAGGGTCGCGAGCGTATGGCGCTCACGACCGACGCCCTGCTGTACACGGGTACCCCTGCGGACTTCAAGGATCCTACGGGGCACGCCATGGTCGAGGACGGCGTGTGCAGCTCTCGACCGCTCGGCACTGGCGGGCAGCGTCGCTACGATGGACCGCCTCATCCGCACGGCCGTACAGCAGTGCGACATCCCCCTGATCGACGCCGTCTATATGGCCTCGACGACGCCCGCCCGCATCATGGGCATCACCGACACCAAGGGGGCAATCGAGGCAGGCAAGGATGCCGATATCCTCTTCCTCGACGAGGAGCTGCAGCTGCACTTCGTCATGCACCGCGGGCGTGTCGTCCGTGGTGAGGAGTACTGGGCCTAGTACCGCACTCCCTAGAGCTATGAGAGGCTAGACACGTCCGATCGCGGCGTGCCTAGCCTCTTAGCTTCTAGTCCTTCACCACACCTACACACTACCCTCCCTACCCCTACACTACATACAACACCCTATAGCCAGCATACCATGCGCTCTACCTTCTCCTCAGTCTCGGAAGCAGTCTGCTGCTCCCGCTACGCTCCTCAGCGCTGCCCAGCCCCTCCCGCACGGCGCCCCAATATCCTCCTCTCCTCGTGGATGATATGGGCTGGCAGGATACCTCCGTGCCCTTCGCGGCCGACACGACGGCGCTCAATAGGCGCTACCACACCCCCTGCCATGGAGCGCCTGGCGCGCCGTGGCGTGCGCTTCACCGACGCCTCCACGCCGCACCCGTCTCCTCCCCAGCCGCTGCAGCCTCCTGACGAGGGGCGCACGCCGCACGCCACCGCGTGACCAACTGGACGCTGCGCTACGACACCCCCTCCGACCATGCCGACAGCACACTGCAGGCCCCCGAGGTGGAACGTCAATGGCCTCAGCCCGCGTCCCGACACCCCCCATACCTACTACGCGCGTATGCTGCCCGAGCTGCTGCGTGCGGCGGGCTACCACACGATACACTGCGGCAAGGCACACTTCGGCGCTATCGGTACGCCCGCAGCCGACCCGCTGCAGCTGGGCTTCGAGGTCAACATCGCGGGGCACGCTGCTGGCGGGCCTGCCTCCTTCCTCGGGCGGGCGCGCTACGGACACGACTCGCTGGGCAAGCTCCGTCTCCCCGCTGGCCGTGCCGGGACTGGAGCGCTACTGGGATACCGACACCTACCTCAGCGAAGCCCTGACGCTGGAAGGCCATACAGGCGCTGCGGGCGCAGCGTAGCGCAGGCGACCGCCGCCCCTTCTTCCTCTACATGTCGCACTACGCCGTGCACGTGCCCTTCGACAGGGATCAGCGCTTCTACCAGCGCTATCTCGACGAGGGCTTAGATCCCAAGGAGGCCGCCTATGCCGCGCTCGTGGAGGGTATGGACAAGAGCCTAGGAGATCTGATGGACGAACTGGAGCGGGCAGGTCAGCTCGACGACACGCTGATCCTCTTCATGAGTGACAATGGTGGCCTGGCGGCCTCGGCCTACTGGCACTCGGGCCAGCTGCACTGGCAGAACGCACCCCTCTACAGCGGCAAGGGCTCCGTCCACGAGGGCGGCATACGCGTACCACTCATCGTCGCTGGGCCTGGCGTCGTAGGGCGCGACCGACGCGACAGCCATCCCGTGATGATCGAGGACCTCTTCCCCACGCTGCTGGAGGTCGCTGGGGCTCGCCCCGAGCGCCTGCCGCAGGTGGATGGGCGTCAGCCTCGTCCCGCTGCTCAAGGCCAAGAACCAGCCGCGCGAGCAGACGCTCTACTGGACTTATCCACACAACTGGGGATTGGACGGGCCAGGGATCAACTTCCACGCCGCCCTGCGTCAAGGCCGTTGGAAGCTCCTCTACGACTACCGTACGGGCCGCCATCAGCTCTACGACCTCGCGCACGACCCCGGGGAGCAGCAGGATCTCAGCGCGACTTATCCACAGCGTGTACGGCAGCTCGCTCAGCAGCTGGGGCGCCACCTCGCGTAGCGTCCGGGCGCATGTCCCAGCGTCAAGGCTACGGGCCAGCCTTGCCCTTGGCCCGACGAAGCTCTACGCTAGCCCCCTGCCCGATCTTAGCGCCCAAGGAAGCCCCCGAGCCTCACGGCTAAGGCCTCCCTGCGTCCTTCCTTCTCCCCCTTAGTCTCCCTGCCCTACCGCCCCAAGGCCGCAGCGTGGGGGCGGCTAAGGGGGAGCTCGTCTGAGGGATATCAGTGGACGAGCTGAGGACGTCCATCAGCCGCGTGGAGGGATATCGGTCACGGAGCTGAGGGATATCCCTCACGAAGCGGGGAGCAAGCGGACAGCACGCGCCGACACGGCAGCGACACCGCTGGGGGAGGCTTGTGACAGCGCCTCAGCCCACTCATCCTTAGCCCAAAAAGGAGACTTGAGCCGCTCAGCCCTTAGGTGAAGCTCCCGCGGGCTTCTTAGCCCGAGCCGAAGGCCTCAGCTAGGTACGATGCTCTCACCCACGCCGCATAGAAGTCCCTGAGGAATGCTGGATTCCTCGGGGCTTGCTATTTAGGATAAGGGAGGAGGCGCAGCAGGTGCCGACGGCCCACTCTGTCTTGGGCTCAGAGGCCGTCCGCTGCTCGGGCGATACCGCCGTATGGGCGCTGTACTCCGAGGCGTAGAGGCTGACGAGCGTCGTGACGACCCACCATAGACCCCAGGGCGCGTCACCCACTGATCATGGTGGAGCTCCGTCGTGCCTGCCGGCAGCCGATCGACGAAGATGTCCGTGCGGCCATCACGAGGCACGACGTAGGCGTTCCCATAGCTGATGGGAGGATAGAAGGGACTCTGCTGGACGGCCGGCAGCCAGGGCGCGGATCGCTGATCCGCACGTAGTCGAGGCCTTGCTTGAGCTCTGATGACGAGCTGGGTGCGCATGCGAGCCCCGATGGGGGAGTAGCTCGCCCTCCTCGAGGGGACGGAGGACATCACGCCCACCCTCCGTCGTCACGAGGTATTGCTGCCGTGTGAGGCTCAGGCCTTCGCCCCAGGCCTTGACCGCTGCCGTAGGGATGCTGTAGTGCAGGCGAGCGGCGCCCAGATGAGGCTGGCATCCTTAATGACCTGCAACGCACCCTTAGGACGGCGGCTGGGGCTAAGCTCGAGGCTCGCCATACGCTGGCTACCCGTGAGAATGAAGTCTTCCCCGCCCTCAATGGCGAGCCTGAGCTCCGTGGCCTGGAGCTGCACCCCAAAGCCCTCGAGCTGGGGCTCTGTCAGCGCCTCCAGCGCCAGGACGCTGCTGAGGGATCCTTCCAGACCACTGTGCGGCGCTGGGTCAGCAGCCAGCGCTGCAGGCGCGGCGCGAGGGAGCTATAGGCGGGTGTGAGGCGGAAGGCCCGCAGCGTCTCGGCGAGCCAGCGCGCACGCCTGCCGAGCGGCTCCAGTAGGGGATCTCCGCGGGCTGGGCAAGAAGCTCATCGTACCCTCCTCGAGAGGTGCTGGGCGAGAGACTCTAGGAGTGCAGGCAGCTGCGCTCTGTGCTGCGGGATTGCTTCAGGACGTAGGCGATCTTCGCTAGATCCGTGACGGGGGCGTCCTCAGCCTGCTCACGGAGCAGACGCTGGTAGTGCCCCAGCATCTCCGCGAGCGCGGCCGAGCTCGGCACCGCGAGCTGCGCGTGAGCTGCGCCCGCATATAGAGGTAGTCGAGCGGGATGTCGTAGCAGCCCCAGGGCCCGGGCTTCGGCCTACGGGCACGCTCCTCCTGAGGTCCTTGTAGTTCGGAGGGCCTCCCGATCCATATGGGGCTGCGCTTCCCTTAGGAGCCGAGGAGCTCCTGACGCTGGGGGGACTTAGCCTCCAGCAGCTCCAGCGTGGGCAGCAGGACGGCGATGACCTGCTGGCTGATGTAGGAGTCGGCGCGCCAGAGCGCGAACCATCCCCAGATCGACTCATTGCGTGCCGCCTTGAGCTCAGCGATACGCTGGCGCAGCAGCTGAGCATGATCCTTGGCGGCGAGGAAGTCCAGCAGACTGCGCTCCGCCTCTAGCTCGCGCTTGAGCTCGTGGTACCAGGGGCTCTTAGCTGCCTCTGCAGTACGTGCCGCCACGAGGCTATCGCTGCGGTGGAGGCTCTGTCTACGCCCCGCGAGCCAAGCAGCGAAGCCGCGCGTCTGCTGTAGGCGCAGCACCTTGGCCTCGGCATAGAGGCTGGCGGCCAGCGCAGGCGCTACTTTCATCCTCAGGCTCGGCCAGCTGAGGCAGCGCACCGAGGGCGAGGCCAGAGGGCTCATCCTCGAGCTGCAGCTCCAGGCGTGCTCGGTCGAGCCCCTGACTGTGAGCCAGCAGGCTGTCTAGGAGAGCTCCTGCTGCCCGCCCCCTCGAAGCTGAAGCTGAGGCCATCACTCAACTGGGTCTCGTCACTGAGCAGCAGGTGCTGCTCAGCCATCGCTGTAGCGACGCCCCTGGGCCAGTACGCGCAGGCCGATCGAGTCGGCCGAGACGCAGGGATCGAGGCGGCAGCTGCAGCGTCTGGCTGCCCTGAGGCGCTAGACGGAAGGGCTGCGTGCTCTCGGAGAGGACGCGCTGCGTGCTGAGGTCGAAGAGCTCGAGCCGCAGCGTGCCCTGCTCCTCCTCACGGCTCATATTCACCAGCGTAGCGCTGAGGACGGGCCCTATCCCCACGGCGCAGGAAGCGCGGCAGCTGGGGACGGAGGGAGAAGTCGCGGTAGCTGGTCACTAGGCGCTCCTCCTGATAGCGGCGCATGTCGGGCGTGTGCGCCAGCAGCACGAGGCGCCAGCGGGTCGGGGCCTCAGGCATGCGGAAGCTCCAGCTGACCGTCCCCGAGGCGTCCGTACGTCAGCTGTGGAGGAAGTAGGCACTCTCGGCGAAGTCCTGACGCAGGGCCTTTGGCTCCTCTACCACCTCTATCGGAGCATCCTGATCCACCCTGACCGCAGCGCCTCGGAGCACGCTGGGCGCAGCGGCGAAGGCAGGCCCTATGATGCCGTCCATCCTCCCGGAGGCACCTTGGACAGCTGGATAGCCCCCGCCCATGCCTAGTGGGCATGCGCCTGCCATAGCCGAACCAGCGGTGAGCGCCCTAGCTCTGCTGCCCGCTGCAGAGGGCGTCGTGACGAAGGGCCACCACCTCTCTGAGCCTCACCCACAGGTCTTCACCATAGACCGAGCGGTCGGGGTTCAGCCCCAGCGATAGCCTCGGGGGAGTCTCGGCTCCATGGAGGGCGAGTATTCGTCCATCAGCTGAAGGCTCGGCACACCGAATCTGAGGCGGCCGAAGACATCCAGTGCAGTATCATACATCCAGGTCGCGACGGCAGCCCCAGCTACGGGCTTGCCTCCCGGGGTCAGCTGCACGCTCAGCGCTCCTCGGCGCCTGGCTGCGTGCGGTCGCAGAGCTGGTCCACTTGAGCTCCAGCGGCGGCTCAGGGCGCTCGAGGGCGAAGCGCTCGCTAGCCTGGTAGAGGCGTCCCTGATAGACGGTGTAGAGCTGCACCTCCAGCTGATCGGGCAGGGTATCCTTAGCGAGGAGGGGCAGCGTAAAAGAGGCTCGATGCGAGCCAGCCTTTGCCCGCAGCAGTGCCACGCGCCCAGCTCCCCATAGCGGTGATGGACGACGTAGTGTATGCTGGCCTCTCCTCGATACTGCTCAGCCAGTGCAAGCAGGCTGGGCGCGCTGGGCACTATGGGTCGAGTCTGCACGGAGGGGCTGGGTGGGAGCTACGAGCCCGCGATCTCGCCGGTCCCGACGGCTGTCAGAAGGTAGACGCGGCAGCCCTCGTAGCGCACGCCGCCCTGATAGTGCGCCTGCAGCAGCGTATGGGGGCCCGCCGCTGGCGCCTGGGGCTCGAGCCAGGGCTCAGAGGCTGAGCCTAGGGGCCGTCTGCCCGCTGTGACGTAGCCTGTCCCCCTCGTAGAGTTCCGTAGTCGACGCGCATCGTGGGTCCACCCACGCCGTCGCGGGATAGGTGAAGCGTAGCTCGGGCAGCGGGCGCGACACATCTAGGAGTTCGGGTAGGTCTAGCCGGACCTCCCAGAACACCTCGAGGCGAGCCCCAGACTATTCTGTCGTCTCGCCCCCTCATCGGTCGCCATCACCTCCACGCGGTAGCTGTAGCTACCAGGTCCTGTTCGTCTTGCTCTAGCTGACGGCGTAGGGCAGCTAGATCCAGCGGCAGAGCGAGAGGCGCCATCTGCCTCGAGCGCAGCGTGCTGTCCAGGAGCACCCGGGCGCACTATGGTCAGAGAGCAGGCGCCACGGGCGCCATAGCTGCTCGGCACGCAGCACGCAGCGCAGGCGTGCCCGCTCGACAGGCTCACCACTGAGCCGGCGTAGCTGCCCTCGATACTCAGCACAGCATCCGCAGAGATAGGATCTGGGCGGCTCCTCGAGCTTCAGCTCGAGGGCGCGACGCTTGTACTCGAGGCTGTGCGAAGGCCTTAGCCTCAGTCTGTCGGTACTGATAGCCCTGGGGCTCTGACGAAGCGCGCACGGAGGCGCAGCTGCTCAGGAGCGTCTCTGTAGCTAGGCGATGACTAGCATGGTAGCGGCCCAGCTCATCGCTACGTACCTCCTCGGACCACAGCAGCTCCCCACGGACATCGCTCAGCTCGAGGCGTATGCGCTGCCCTCGAGCAGGGCGTGCCTGTCGTGCGAGGAAGCCCACATCGACGGCCTCGCCATAGATATGCATCACTTGGCCTGGGCGGTAGGCGGGGCGGTCGGTCGTCACCCACGGTCGGAGCCCGCGGGCTGCGAAGTCGATGGCAGGCTGGGGCTCCTCGTCATAGCCGTAGTCCTCGACACGAAGCGGATCCCTGAGGTCGCGTGCCTGTAGGACGCTCCTCTGCGACTCACGGCGGTCGAGGAGGATGAGCCCAAGGCTATCGGTGCGTAGGCTACCCGCTAGTGTGGGTAGACTCTGATGGCGCTGATCATACGTATACCGAGCGAGCTCGAGCCCCGAGAGCGGGCGCCCCGTAGCTGCGTCGAGCCACTGCCGCGGCATGTGATTGGGGCTGGAGGACCGGAGATCTAGCACCATGAAGGCACTGCTGACGAAGGTCTCCTCATGCACCAAGGGGCTTCTGCTGCGAGGCACGCGGATCGAGCTCGGCGCGTACACGGACGAAGTGAGTCGCGGCGCTGGGGTAGCTGAGCTCTGGGACAACCTGCTTTCCCCACCTTGGCGAGGCTATCGAGGGGGAGCGCGCACTGCTTGACCAGCAGGGGCTTATCCTGGGCGCTGGGTCTCCAGTCCTCCCCGACGCTCGGTGGGGGCGGTAGACGCGTGGCGCCTCGTAGAGACTCACCTGCAGCCCACGCACGAGGTGAGGCCGTGTCGAGACGTAGGGAGACCTTGTCCGGCATTCCCCAGGTCTGCTGCAGCTGGAGGGACATACTCGGCTCGAGGCGCTCAGCACGTGCCTGCCGCAGCTGCTTCAGTTCGTCGGGCTGCAGCTGTCCCGCCTGGCTGAGGAGGCGATCCGCGAAGCGCTGCGGCCTCCAGCGGCTCGCTGCTGTAGAGGTCCACGAGGTTGGGCGCTACGGGCCAAGTAGCGCTGGCGCTGATAGCGCTGGGCGGTGCTCGATACGCTCCATAGCCTGCCGCGCCGTCAGCCTCCCGATTGGCTCTTCAGCTCGCGCTCAGAGCGAGGGCAGTCGGCTAGGAGGGCGCTATAGCTCTTGGGCCCTGCACTGCGAGCTAGGGCCAGGAGCCCCGGCTCGGTGGGGAGTAAGCCCTTGGGATACCTACTCGCGCATATCGTGCAGGTAGTCGAGGAGCTCTAGGAGCACCGAGATGCCCGTTTGCCTGAGGCCTTCGTCCCCCAGCTAGATCCAGCAGCTCAGGTAAGGGTGAGATCGGCTGCGCGAGGGGCAGAGCCCGCCCCTCGGGCTGCTCCACCAGCTGGAGGTGAGTAGCAGATCCAGGTCGGCCCTCATGCCGGTGCGTGAGCTGGGAGAGCGGACGCGCCTTGATGGGGAGTGGCGTGTCGAAGGCTGCGCCTCCACGCGTGCTATAGTTCGAGATCATACGTAGGCTGTAGAGCCCTAGGAGGATACGCTCACGGGGGCTGAGCCAAGGCGCTTGCTCGATGGAGGCTAGGGAAATCCCTAGCTGGGACTCCGCCGTACTCGGCCCCTTGAGAGGTTCTTCGCCTCCACCAGTGCCGTAGTGGCCTCGAGGACAGTCCAGGCGGTGCTGACCCGAGGCAGCATCGAAGAGCTCCTCTGCGGCCGTCACCGCATCGCGGAGGTGACGCTGCTCCTGAGCGGCCTTGAGCCTACTACGCAGCTGCTCGAGGCTAGGCTGGGCCTTGGTCTGAGTTTCCTGCAGGGCCTTGGTCTGGCCTCGAGGCCCAGTGAGACGCCGAGGCGGACTGAGCAGTCCTAGGCCGAGCACCCACAGTGCCTAATGATGATCGTAGTGACATCGCGTAATGCTTGAGATAATGCAGGAGCCCCATGAGACTCCTAGATCGTATAGCACAAATGTACAAAGAATGCCTTAGCCCCTCGCCCCTCAGCCGCACGCTGGTCCCCTCCCAGCAGCCCGAGGCCCAGCTGCACCGCGCTGAGGGACATCAGTCAGCCTGCTGAGGGGATAGGGGACGAGGCTGAGGGACGTCGATCAGAGCGCTGAGGGGATATCAGTCAAAGCGCCTAGGATATAGTAGGAGAAAGGCAAAGGGCAAGGAGGAAGGAGTACGGGCAAGAAGGACGAAGCTAGCCTACAGCGAAGACGCTGATCAAGACCCGCCGCACCGCATGCAGAGACCGCCCTCCAGCCGCCAGCCGCCAAAGGCAAGAAGGCAGCGGCCGCGGTGCCCGTCTCGACGGGACAGCTGCGAGCCGCTGCTAAAGAAGGGGCGGGCTCGAGGCCTCGCGATAGATGAGGCTGAGTAGCCCTCGGTGCTTTCGATCAGCGGATCGTTATTGAGCACCGTGCGGTCCACAGGCCAGAGGAGCTTCCTGACGCTCCGTCGTCTCGAGGATAGGCGTAGGAGCTGTTCCCGTCAGATGGTCGTCGGAGTAAGCAGCAGCGGCGGAAGACCGAGGGGCTGCTGCTGGCATCCTGCAGACGAAGCGGGTCATACCAGCGCTTGTACTCCCTGCGAACTCGTGGTCACGCTCCTTGGGGATAGCCAGCTCTGTTGGCTGCAGAAGTCGCCGCCCACGAACTCATGCCCTGCGAACTTATTCCCGAAGGCACGCTTGCGGATCAGGGTTGAGCTCCCGTCGAGGATCTTCGCCCAGGGGCATTCTTCACCTCAGCCAGCAGCAGCAGGACATCGGCGCATAGCGGTGAGGATGACATTGCTGTCATAGATGTGTGCATTATCCGAATAGAGCTGTCCCTGATACTTGAGGAATACCGAGCCGAGCAGATTACCAGGCGTACCGACCGTGAACTCGAAGAAGGTAGCGCTACGACGCGTGTCATCCTCGTCGAAGCTAGCCACGAAGCTAGGCTTGTACTCGTTGTAGAGGATCCCCGTGCTCATCGCCTTGAGCGTATCCCCAGAAGAGCACCCGTTCTTATCGCGGGCAGAGCCTACGAAGAGACGGTTCTGGTACATGTAGTGACCGTAGTCATTGGTGGCCTCCCTGACGGTCGAAGTAAAGGGTTGAGGATGATCTCCTTACCGTTCTTCTTCTTAGCGTCGAAGTTCGCAGCGAACTTATCCTCCAGGTCGAAGGCCTGGCTGCCGACGATGCCCTCGAGGGCGGTCTTCGCCTTGCGCAGGTCAGCCTCACCCGTGGCGGTATGGTTGCCCGTGGTCACCTTAGCCGACCAGAGGTGAGACCTCAGCCTTGAGAGCTCGGTAGCAGCACGCGACCACTCGGTCGTGATGCTTCCAGGGCTCGTGGCCAGCAGCTCGGAGGACTTCTCTACATCCTTCTTGATGAAGTCCAGCGTCTCCTCGGCCGAGGCGCGCCTTGTAGCTCGTGGGGTCGGTGATCGCCTCCTCGGCTACACGGGGCTCCGTCTCGAGGACTACCCCCGTAGCTCTTGTAGAGCACGAAGTGAGATGTGGGCGCGGATACCGTGAGCGCCTTACCTAGATGGGTCTTGCGCTCGGCGTCCGTGAGGAAGGGCACTGCGTCTCTACCTTCTTTGATGAAGGGTTGATGTGCAGCAGGTCACCGGAGAGGCCGCCCAGTTGGAGATCCCAGGACGGTCAGCATCAGGACGCTCTGCTTTACCTCCACGGAGGACTGACTCTCGCCTGTGGCCGATACGGTGAACTTCATCGTACCGGCGCGCAGCTCGCCAAAGACGCGGAAGACAGAGTAGTTGTTGCGCAGGATACCATTGAGGGCCTGGTAGTTCGCCTCTACCTGAGCGAGGTTGTTCCAGTAGTTGTTGGTGCCGTAGTGGTCAAGGGGCTTGAGGTCCAGCAGATCACTCTTACATGAGGGCAGAGCAGTCAGTGAGGGCGCATGCTGCGAGGGCCCATAGTCTATACTTTTTCATAGAGAGCATTCACATTAGAATCCGACATTGAGCCCGAAGACCAGCGTACGAGGCAGGCTGTAGCCACCCATGGTGTCTGCACCTGGCTCAGGCGAATAGACGAGCTTAGCAGCGGTGGGGTAGCCGAGGTTCTGCGCCGTCAGCGAGAGCTCGAGGGCTATTCATGGCCATCTTCTTGGTGAGGAACTCAGGGCACACGGTAGCTGAGGGCGATCTCACGGAAGGCGAGGTAGTCGCCACGGTAGATGAACTGTGAGGAGCTACGGTAGAAGTTGGACTTCCCGAGCTGGTCGGCCCACACGTAGGGCGAGTACTCGGCGTTGGGGTTCTCAGTGCTGAAGGTCTTATCACGAGCGATCGTCAGCGTGTTGAAGGTCCCCTGCATGTTCCCCAGGATCCAAGGCGTACGGCCGTCGATCACGTGGTGGCCGAGCGCGTGGTCTGGGCGAGCCGAGGAGGGTGAGCTGGCGCCAGGTGAGCTGCGTGTTGAATCCGCCCGTCACCAGGGCGTCGAGGCGACCGATGTGAGACGCGGTCGTACTGGTCGATCACACCGTCGCCGTTGACGTCGCGCCAGCGTACATCACCGGGCTGGATGGGCAGGGCGCCTTGATGGCGTCCCTTGGTAGCGGCGTCGAGGTTAGCCCAGGCCCCTTAGGACCGTAGAGTTCTTGCCAGGGACCTTGTCGATGAGGTTCTCGGGGATCTCTGCCTCGGTGCGGTAGGGCCCTCGGCCTTGAAGGCGTAGATATCGCCAGGGCTCTGACCTTCCTGATAGCCGCCTACCCACTTCTTCTCGTTGCCGTTGCCCGTGTAGACCTCGTAGGCACCCTGACGGTTTGCGCTCTAGGCCGTTATTCGGCAGCTGAGGATGGTGTTCTTGTTGAAGCCACCATTGAGGCTCGCATTCCAGGTCCAGTCCTTGGTGGAGATGATGCGTGCCGTGAGGTCGAACTCGAAGCCTCGGTTGCGCAGCGAGCCGTTGTTGGTGCTGTGGCCGAGATCCCTGAGTGTGAGGGTGATGGGCATGCTGGCGAACTTGTCGACCGTGATACGATTGTAGTAGGTCAGGTTCGCCATCAGGCGGTTGTTGAAGAAGCCGAGGTCAGCCCCTAGCTCGAAGGTATTGGTCTTCTCCCAGCGCAGGCCGTAGTTAGGCAGGCTGGTGAGGGAGATGGCTTCGTTGCCACCGTACTTAGACAGGCCATAGCGGCCGTAGAGGGTCATAGGCACCGATGCCGGAGACGTTACCATTGCTCCCGTAGCTGACGCGGAGCTTGGCGAAGTTAAGCACGTCCTTCAGCCCGCTGAGCTGATTGTAGAAGTTCTCGCGCGAAAGCACCCAGCCAGCAGAGAGTCCTGGGAAGAAGCCCCCAGCGGTTATCCACCAGCTTGGAGTAGCCGTCGTGGCGAGCGACCAGCGAGAGGAGGTAGCGGCCATCGTAGTCATAGTTGGCACGGCCGAAGTAGGAGAGGATACGCAGATGCGTGTGGGAGCTGACGGTAGAGCGCTTGCCCTTCTCGTCGGAGGTGTAGCCGAGGGCGCCGAAGTCGTCCACCTTAGCCTCCGAGCCCGGGCGCTGGGCCCTTGTAGTAGCTGTCGTAGTACTCGGTACCGGCCATGAGGGCTGAGGTTGTAGCTTCTCGAAGAGCGTCTTGTTGTAGTTCAGCACCGCATTGTAGGTCTGGTCGAGGGTCTCCGAGGCACCAGCGTAGCTATAGCGCGAGCGATACCACTGTCCAGGAGCCGTGAGGCGGTCACGGTTGAAGGACTCGTTCCACGCCTGAGAGAAGTACCAGTTACCGCTCAGCTTCAGCGTCAGCTCCTTGAGGAAGTTGATGGTGAAGGCCTGGCTCATGCTGAACTTATTGGTCTTGTTGTCGCGGGGTAGCTATCCTTGACGACCTTGTAGTTGATGTCCCCACCACCGAGGCCGATGAGGAGCTGACCCTGGGCATTGCGTAGGCGGAGCGTCGGGGGCAGGCCTAGGGCGCGGCCGAAGTAGTTGGCATCATCATTACCCAGCTTATCCCAGTCAGCACGCGTGAAGGCAAAGCTGGAGTTGGAGGTCAGCCAAGGGCGGATCTTGTAGTCAGCGTTGAGGGCGAGATTGATACGCTTGTACCAGTCGACCAGCGCATTACCATTGCTGTGGTTTGTAGCCGATGTTGGCGTAGTAGTTCCCCTATCGTTACCGCCCGTGAAGCTCAGGTTGTAGTCCTGGCTCATGGCTACGTCCTTGATGTTGTGCTGGCGCAGGCCACCTTCCTCAGAGAAGATGAGCTTCTTGCCCGTCACAGGGTCGGTCATGGTCTTCCAGCCCTGATCGAGGAGGAACTTGAGGTTGTCGTTGTACTCATAGAGGCCATAGGGTCGCCAGAGCGTTCTTGTTCCCATCGAGCGGGTGACGCCATCCTGATCGAAGTAGGAGCGTCCCGTACCATAGCCGACGTTACCCGCCAGCGAGGTCTGATTGGTGTAGCCGACGAGCTGACCACGGGAGTTGGTGAAGACCTCCGAGGAGCGCTTGATGGCCATACGCTGCATGCGGATGTAGTCCTCCGAGCCGAGGAACTCGTAGAGGTCGTGGAAGTAGTTGGCACTGACCTTAGCCTTGAAGCGGATCTCGCTGAAGCCAGCCTTACCGCGCTTGGTGGTGATGAGGATCACCCCGTTATTGGCACGAGCACCGTAGATAGCCGTAGCCCCAGCATCCTTCATGACCTCCATGGACTCGATGTCCTCGGGGTTGATGTCATTCAGACCGCTGCGCACCTGCCCGTCGATGACGACCAGAGGCGAGCCCGAGCCGTCGAGGTTGGTCCCCCCACGTAGTACGAGAGTAGGTGCCGCACCTGGGCTACCGGAGGTCTGCTGGACACGGAGCCCAGAGACAGCACCCGAGAGGGCCTGTGCGGGGTTGGAGAAGAGCCCCTGCTTGAGACTCTCGTTGCGTACCGTGGCTGCGGAGTTGGTCATCTTACTACGCAGCTGACGACCGCCATAGGCTGTGACGACCACCTCATCCGTGACGCGTGCCTCGTCGACGAGGCGTACGGTGATCGGCTTGCTGAGGTCCAGCCCTACGAGCTGGATCTTCTGCGTCTGATAGCCGACACTGGAGATGGTGAGGATGGACTTCGTGTTCCGTAGGGTCAGCTTGAAGCGCCCTCGATGTCGGTAAGGCTACCGTTGGTCGTCCCGACCTCCAGCACGCTAGCGCCGATGACGGCCTCGCCTGCCTTGTCGAGGACGCGCCCCGTGATCACCTTACCCTGAGCCCAAGCAGCGATCGTCGTCATGCAGAGGATGACGAGCGACAGTAATGCTCGTTTCATGTGAGTAGAGTTTTAGTGAATAATAGAGAGTTTAGTGAAGTATTATACGATAGGACGAGCATGTCCGTACGAGTAATCCGTTAGCAGTGTAGTGGGGCTATGGGGGCTCCTGGTCTCAGTAGAGCGGCCCGAGAGAGCATCTTGCAGGGCAATGCGGCCTGTGCATATCGCGTCATGCGGTAGCGCTGTATTGTATAACTATGTGTAGTAAGGAGGCCTCAACGCCCCATTTGTCGTTCGGCAAAAGATAGGCTATTTCGCTCGAACTACAAAGTCCCCACTGAGCCTCTAGTACCCTTGGGCCCAGCTACTCGTCCGAGCGAGCTGCCGAGGTGCTAAGGTAAGTTTTTAAAGCAAGCCCCCGAAGTATAAAGATTCCTCATCCCCCAGTGTGCCACGCCCACCCCACGCCGAGCGAAGGCAGGACGTAGCTCCCGCCCACCCTCGCGACTGCTCCGCTCGCCCCCAAAGGACAGGGCGGACACCAAAGGGCTCCCTGCTGGCTCCGCGAGGTGTCCCTCAGCCTGCTGACTGACGTCCCTCACGACGCTGACGGACGCCCCTCACGGTGCCTACTGATATCCCTCACGGGTCCTCCCCCTTAGCTCAGAGACTCCGCGAGGGCGCTCTACCCCTTCTCTAGGCGCGAGGCGGGGTGAGGAGCAGGAGGAGACACAAAAGGCGAGCGCCCGCAGCACCATCGTAGAGGCACTGCGGGTGCTCGCCTCTAACCCTGGCACGCTAGGGCGCCTCGTGGGAAGCCCCCGCGCTAGAAGCCCTTCGTAATCATCCCGCTACCGAAGCAGAGGTGATGATCCTCCGAATAGACGACGACGCATACTGCCCTGGGGCGATGCCTGAATGGGCTCGGCGCTGTCGATGCGGTAGCCCATCTCCAGGATCGTAGCTGAGGACGCCGCGGGTGAACTCGGGCGTGTGGCGGATCTTGAAGCTCACGGCTATGGGCTGCGCGCTCGGCAGGCGGCACCACGACCGTCGTCCCCGCCTCGAGGCTCGCCGCACGGCTCCACGGATCGAGGCTGATGAAGTCGCACTGCTCCATCACCACGTGCTCGCCATACTGGTCGGCAGGGTCGTAGCCCTGGCTGACGAGGATGATAATGCGACGGATATTCTTCTTCACGACGAACCACGGCCCACCGCTCAGCCCCAGCCCCTTGCGCTGGCCGATTGTGTGGAACCAGTAGCCGCGGTGCTTGCCCGGTACCTTGCGTCTCGCGCTCGATGATGGGCCTCGCGCGCGTGCCGAGGGCGCTCGATAAACTCATTATAGTTGACCTTCCCGAGGCAGATCCCTGGCTGTCCTTGCGCTTGGCACTCAGCAGATGTGCCTCCTCGGCCAGCTGCCGCACCTCGCTCTTGAGGAGGTGCCCCGTGGGGAAGAGGAGCTTGCTAACCTGGGCAAAGTTGATCTGCGCCAGGAAGTCCGTCTGGTCCTTCACCGGGTCGGGTGCCGTACTCAGGTAGAGCTGATCGCCCTCATGTAGCAGGTCGTGGCGCAGTGCCCCGTGGCGATGAAGTCGAAGTCATGCCCCCACTTCTCCTCGAAGCAACCGAACTTGATGAGCTTTATTGCGCATCATGTCGGGATTAAAGCGTCAGCCCCTTCTTCACCGTGTCGATCGTGTGACTGCACCACGCTGGCCCAGTACTCCTCATGCAGCGAGACGACCTCCAGCGGACAGTCGTAGCGGCGCGCCAGGTGCTGGACGATCTCCAGATCATCCTCCCAGCTGCAGTCCGAGAAGCCGCGCTCCTCCATCCCGATCTGGATGTAGAAGAGCGTAGGGCGGTAGCCCGCCGCGCACAGCAGATGCCACGACGACCGAGCTGTCCACGCCGCCTGAGACGAGGGCGGCGATGCTGACTCAGCGATCCCGCTGCGTGCGATGCGCTCCTCGAGGGGCGCGATAGCCTGACTTAGGGTCATAATAATATAGGTATATAGGGAGCTGGGGTAGGAGGGATACTAGCGAGGCAGACGGGGTGCTGGGACACCCTCCCCGAGGTGCTGCGCCGAGATCTCGATGCAGGGGGCATCGTAGAGGCCCGCTATCGACGAAGCGCTGCAGGGTCGCTCCCCACCCTCCACCGGCAGCGACTGGATGCCGTAGTCTGCGTAGAGGCGCTGCGGGAGCTGCTGCGGCTCGATACGCTCGCCCTCGAGGCAAAGGTAGCTGAGCGCGCCGCGTCTAGCCCCTCACGGCGGCGTGAGCGTACGGCCTCAAGGTGGACGATGAGCGTCGGGGCGCCTGCCGTCCGAGAAGAGCGCGCAACTCTGGAGGAGCTGCAGCTGGGGGTCGAGCACCACGCGAAGAGGCGAGCGGCCATACCACAGACGGTTGGAGAGCTGGGGATCGTCCAGCAGCGCCGTGCGGTAGCCTACGAGGATGGCCTCGTGCTCCATACGCGCGGCGTGCACTGAGCGCTGCTGCGGCGGGGGCTCGAAGGTGACGGGCGCGAGGCTGCGATCCTGACGCGGGCTGTCCATGAGGCGTCGAGGCTCTGCGCCCGCAGGCGTGACGAAGGGGCGATGTGAATGTGCGCGGTGAAGAAGGGGCATTGAGCGCCCAGGCCTCAGCCTCCAGCACGCCCAGCGTCGCCTCGATACCTGCGCGGCGCAGGCGCTCGATGCCGCGAGCCTGCGACCTCGGGGGAAAGGGGTCGAGCGTGGCCACGACCGCGCGGGATGCCCACCGTGCAGACGAGGCTCGGCACGGGGGCGTCTCCCATAGTGCGCGCAGGGCTCTAGGGTCACGTAGAGCGTCGCCTCCCGAGGAGCTCGGGCTCGGTGACGCTACGCACGAGCCATCACCTCGGCATGCGGCTGCCCGTAGCCATGGTGGTAGCCCTCGCCGATGATACGCCCCTCATGCACGAGCACCGCCCCCACCATAGGATTGGTCCCCGTCTGTCCTTGCCCCAGAGCTGCCAGCTCCAGCGCACGTCGCATATACTGCCGCGCCTCTGTCATTACTTATCCTTACTTTTGCTCCTAATGGATACGATGCATGCCTATTACACGGCAGCGGCCGAGGTCCTCAGCCCGCTCTACGAGCGCAGTGAGGCCCGAGAGATCGCGCGGCGCCTCCTAGAGGACGCCCTGGGCTACTCCCGCTCGCAGCTGCTTGTCGCCGACAAAGATACGCTTTGCCGCCCCCTGCCGGGAGCGCCTCCTCCAGCAGCTCAGGCGCTGGGCTCAGGACTGCCCCTGCAGTACATCCTCGGCTACGCGCCCTTCCTCCAGCACAGCCTCTACGTAGCCCCAGGGGTGCTCATCCCGCGCCCCGAGACGGAGGAGCTCGTGGAGCTCGTCCTCGAGGAGGCCGCTAGAGCAGGCTACCGTAGCTTCGTAGACATAGGTACGGGGAGCGGCTGTATCGCCTACGCGCTAGCTGCGGGGCTGCCCGAGCTGCAGGCCGCCTATGCCCTCGAGCTCTCCGAGGAGGCGCTGCAGGTCGCAGTGCGCAACTTCGACAGCCTCCGAGTCGCCACAGGGCGTAGCGTACAGCTCTATAGAAGACCTCTTCCGCCTCGTCCAGAGCACAGAGGGTCCCCTGCCCCGAGGCCTCGACCTCATCGTCAGCAATCCGCCCTACATCCATCCCGAGGAGGCCGCCGCCATGAGCCCGCAGGTGCTGGAGCACGAGCCGCACCTGGCGCTCTTCGCCCCCGAGACGAGCCCCATAGCCTATTACCTGGCACTGGCCCGGCTCGTGCAGCAGGGCTACCTACGCCCAGGCGGTAGCCTCTGGGCCGAACTCAATCCCTCTACGCCGAGGAGACACTAGAGGCCGTGCCGCATCGTCCGGGCCTGAGGCCTGCACGGCCAAGCTCCTCCGTGACCTCAGCAGCAAGCTCGCTTCGTCCACCTCCGCTACAGCCCACAGCTGTGAAGCAGACCGAGCTCACCCCCAGGAGGCCTACGCCCGTCTAGCCAGCTACTGCGCCCAGGCCGAGCGCTCGCCGAGTGACCTACGCCGCCGCATGCAGCGCCTCGAGCTGGAGGAGGAGCTACAGGCCAAGCTCCTGACGCGGCATGAGGCTGAGGGCTTCGTGAGCAGGGGAGCGCTTCGCCCGCGCCTTCGTCCACGACAAGCACCGCTTCAACGGCTGGGGCCCGCGACGCCTCGAGCACGAACTGCGCCGCCACGGCATCGCCTCCTCCGTGATCGCGACCGCCCTCGAGGAACTGAGGAGGAGACAAGCGCCGAGGACGAGGCCCCGTGTCCTGCAGCTGCGCACCAAGCAACGCAGCCTACCCGCGGGGCTGGGCGCCGTAAGGCCTACGACCGACAGATGCGCTTCGGCCTCTGCGGCACGACTACGACGAAGTGCGAGGCCATCACCCAGCTCCTCGACACGGAGGAGGCCGACTGGGAGGAGGACTAAGCGATGAGCCAGCCTAAGGAAGAAGCCCACGAGCAGCAGCAGCGGCAAGAGCCGTCAAGGCCGCGGGAACCAAGCGCCCCCAGCAGGGCCAGGCGCCCCAGAGCCGCTCCGCCCTAAGCCGCTGGGCACGGCTCAGCCTTGGCCTCATCCTGAGACCTCTTCTATCCGCGTCCCTGCGCGATCTGCGGGCAGCGCCTGGGGCGTAGTGAGCTGCTGCCTCTGCCTCGAGTGTGCCAGCCAGTCTGCCCCGCTACCATGAGGGGCACACCTCGGCCAGCGAGCGCCTCCTGGGCCTCGCCCCTCATCCGCAGCCTCTCAGCCCTCACCATCTACCACCATGACGGGGACAGCCACCGCCTGATCACCTCCCTCAAGTACTCTGGGCTACCGCAGCTCAGCCCCCTTCATCGTCCGCACCGCCCTTTAGCGAGGGCCGCCTCCGTCCCCAGCGGGGCGACATCGACCTCATCCTCCCTGTCCCTATAGAGCCCCAGCGTCTCGCCTACCGCGGCTACAACCAAGCGATGCTGCTGGCCAAGGCGCTCGCCACGCCACTACAGCTGCCCGCCCGTGCCGACTACCTGGGGCGCTACCACGGGAGCCGTCTGCAGACCACGCTCCACCGACAGCAGCGCATGCTCAACGCCCAGCAGGCCTTCTACCCTGATAAAGCAGCCCTGCAGCAAGGGGTGCTACAGGGCCATGACGTGTCCTCCTCGTGGACGATCTCCTGACGACGGGCTCGACGCTGCACGCCCTCTGTGACCTCCTCGAGGAGGCAGGGGTGGCGGAGGTGCACGTCTTCGTCGCAACAGTGGCTATACGCGCCGTATGACGAGCTCGGGCGGCGGGAGGCGAGTGCCGACTCCAGCGGCATCAGCGCGTTGATCAGATGAGACGCCACGGCAGGCCGAGAGTCAGCCACGCTCAGCGGTACGGTACTGATTCGCCCCACCTCGAGGGCCGCCTACGCTCCGTCCCCTCCAGCAGCGGGCGCTCAGGCGTCCCTATAGCCGCCGCAAATCCACAGCACGATATTGGTATAGCTCGTATCGCTCAGGCTCATCAGGGCGCACGAAAAGCGGTAGCTCCCCTGCTGTAGCTCCCGCCTGCACGGCATCGGAAGAGCTACGATCAGGCATACTTATGGCTGTGGTCGAGGCCTCGGGCGGCTCCCAGGTATGAGCCACGTGCAGCCTGCGCGGCACAGGCGAGGCGAGCAGCAGCTCCTGCATCCCTCGCGGTCGTAGCTATAGCTCAGGCGGTAGAGGCTGATCGGCGCAGTAGCCCTCCCTAGCTCTGCTTTGAGACGCGCCACCAGGCGCTCGGGGACAAGCTCCTCCAGGAGTGGATGCCCCTCGGGCGTCCCTCCTGCATGGAGCAGCGTACGGCGCACCCGATCGCGGTGCAGCTCCAGAGCATGCGGCTGCCCGCCCCGCAGCCCTGGGGTCTCGAGATAGCGGCAGGGGCGCGGTGAGGGATGTAGGTCTTGTGTAGGCAAGGCTTGGCTAGGCTAAGGGGAGACTTCGACGCATAGAGCTGGTGAGCGCTCCGACCTTTGTAGGGCGAGGAATCAGGGATGTGGGAGCAGAGGGGAGGAATAAAGAGGGGCCCTTGGGCACACAGGCCTACTGCGGGATGTAGATCTTCTGCAAGCATTCGCACCACTCGTCCTCCGCCTGGCTGTTAATGGTGATGCCGCCCCCCGAGCGCTAGTAGTAGCGCCCCGTCTCCGCCTCGTACTCGAGGTAGCGAATGAGGACGGCTGTATCCAGGCGCTCCCCATCGAAGTAGCCCACACCCCCGCCCATAGAAGCCGCGAGGCGTGCCCTCAGCGCTGCGGATGAGCTCCAGCGTCGCCCCTAGGCGCGCCACTAATCGAGCCCGCAGGCAGCAGCTCGAGGAGGAGATCCCCAAGGCGCAGCGCACTGCGGTCGATGCGCCCGACGACCTCCGAGCTCATCTGCAGCAGCGGTCCACGCGAGGTCGTGAGCTCGGTGAGGTACTTGAAGCGCTCGACCCGCACCCGCTCCGCCACACGGCTCAGATCATTGCGCATCAGGTCGACGATGGTGGATGGTGCTCGCAGCTCTCCTTATGGTCGAGCGCAGGTGCTCCCGCCCGCATCAGGCAGGCGGGCGTCGATCGTCCTTCATCGGATAGGTGCTGGGGCGCTCGCCTCGAGCCGCACGAAGCACTCGGGGAGAAGGAGACGAAGCGCCCCGGCACGAGGAGGCGGTAGTCCGCACGGCTCGTGACATAGACTTCCTCCAGCGTAGCCTTGAGCTCCACGGGCGTCCTGAGGGCGAGGTTCACGAGAACTGTCCCCATGCATCAGTCCTGCGTACACCTTCGCAAAGCGCTCGCGGTAGCGCTCAGAGACTCTACCGTCGGGACGATATCCAGCCGAGGACGCCGCCCTACGGCAGGCTCGGCGTACTAGCCTGGGAGGAAAGTAGGCGCGGCTCAGGGCTGCTCGAGGGGACGCAACTCGAAGAGCGCCTCCCGCAGCTCGAAGTCCAGGGCAAGAAGAGGCCTCACCGCGTAGCGGGCCTCATGTCATCTGCTCCAGCACCTGGGCGACCTGGGGCGAGGGGCACGGAGGCACTCATCGCTTGCCCTCCTTGCTGAGGTGTACCGACGTGGGGCTTAGCTCGATGCGGCGTGCCTTGTAGAGCGTCCCTAGGGCCATCTTGAAGGTCTTCTTACTCATGCCTGTCCGCCGCAGGATCTCCTCGGCAGGGCTCTTATCCCCGAGGGGCAGGTAGCCGCCCGCCTGCTCCAGCAGCTCGAGGAGCCGCTCCTGAGCGCTGTCCACCTTGGCATAGCCTACCGGCCTAAGCGATAGGTCGACCTTATTATCCTCTCGTACCCGCACTTCACGTAGGCCTCGAGCTGCTCGCCACGGCAGAAGCATGCGTGGGGCCGCATCTGTATATACGAAGCCCCAGTGCCGCCCCTCGATGACGCAGCGGTAGCCCTCCTCGTGCTGCTCGGTGACGATGCAGTGCACCAGCGAGCCGGGGGCATAGTCCGCAGGGCTACCGCCGAGGTGCTTGGAGAGGCGTGCCGAGCCGACGATCTTCCCACTCATCTGGTCGACGTAGAGATAGACGGCGTAGCTGTGGCCGAGGAACATCTTGCTGCTCTGCTCGCGGGAAGGAGCACGAAGGATCACGGTGTATGCCCACTCCATGAAGGCGCCTGCCTCGGAGACGCTAGCGCAGCGCAGGAAAACCACCTCGCCCACCTGGGCCAGCGGGCGCAGCGTCGTGCGATGAGGCGCCCTTCATTCGTCGTGGTAGACGAAGACCTCTACCTCATCCCCCACCTTGGCGTCGCTTGGGCAGATACCTCAACGGCAGGAGGATGTCCTGTATCCCGCCGTCGAGGTAGGCACCTATGGAGACAAGGCGTAGGATGGGCAGGCGCTGCACGCGCCCGAGCTGATAGGGTCTTCAGCGCTTGGGGCCTCACTATTCATCTAGTTATTGGTCTAAGGGTATCAGGGTAGACTCCTGCCGCAGCTCGGGCTGCAGCTGGAGCGTGTAGCGCTCGCCCGAGCGCTCGATCTCTAGGGTCAGCAGGCCTCCCCGATCCTCGCTCACATAGGGGCGGAAGGCAAAGAGGTAGCTGTGGGGCTGGCTGGCGAAGGCCTTACGCAGCGCGCCGTGAGGCCTGGGGCTCCAGTAGCCGAGGGGCCCTGCCTCACGGTAGCTCTCGGTCTCCGCACGAAGCGGCGATACTCCTCAGAGAGGCGCCCTAGGTCGCTGTCGCCTAGCGTGCGGCCGTTGATCGCGAGGATACGATCCCCTGGCTGCAGGGCCTGCTGCGAAGGCAGGCGAAGCCTCCTCCACCTCCACGGCACGCCCTAGATCCTCGAGGCGCGTAGTGCAGCCCCGTATAGAGGGTAGCGGGAGCAGCGAGCCGTGAAGTGCTGACGGCTGCCACTGGGGCGAAGGGGAAGGGCGCAGCATCACGGGCAGCGTGTAACGGGCAAAGTCAGCTTGAGCGTCATCGGCTCGCTCAGCCCTCGCGCGTCTCGGCCAGCCACCTACAGGGGCGCTGCGGCTCGGTGGGGCGCGTCATCTGCACGCTGAGCTGACCTGATAGCTGCCCTCGTCGGCCCTGCCTCGGGGATAATGGGCAGGAGCTGCACGCTCCTCCTCGGGATGGTAGCGTAGGCTCTGGCGGGCACGGCGGCATCCAGGCGCGGGCTCGCCGTGAGGCTGCAGCTCGTGTAGCACTCGATGATGAGGTCGGGCGAGCCTTGTCCTCCTGCAGCCTGAGGGCCTGCAGCTGGCGGGCGATCATGCTGTGAGGGCATCGTCCAGCTCCCTATTCTGCCTCGCTGGAGGGCGCGAAGGCATAGCGACGCACCGTAGCGAAGTCAAAGCCGGCTGCACCTGGTAGCTCAGCTGATAGCTCAGCGGCCACTCCGCCTGGTCCTCGGGGCTGTGGGCGGCATAGGCATGTGCCAGCTCACGCTCGGTACGCGCCGCACGACTCTTCGCCTCGGGGATGAGGAGCAGGGTCTCAGGCTTAGGGCTGCCCGAGGCGGTGCAGCGTCACGAGGTGCTGTCCCGTGGGGCGCCTGCAGCACTGTCTACCTCGCGGGGCACTAAGCCCCGCAGTCCCCACCCCATCGATGCTAAGTAGGAGGTCACCGACCCGAAGGCTCAGCGCGTGCCGCGGGGCTCTCGGGCTGGAGGGAGCCGTGATGCGTGCGACGCCCCGCCCCCAGCCTCGTGGGGCTGGTGCGTTGCTCGAGGCCAAGACGATAGACGAGCTCGCCGCTGAGCGCTGAGGGCTGAGGGGCTGCCGAGGGTGATGAGGGGTGATGAGGGCTGAGGTGAGGCTAAGGAAAAGCGAGGATAGGATACGATACTTCTTCACACCATATTAGTAGTAGATCGTCGCGTCGGACGTGATCCGAGGTGATGAGGCTGTAGGCGAGCTGGCTGCATCGCCTCTACGGCAGCCTCGATATTGGCGGTGCGATCGCCGTCTCAGGTGCAGGCAGAGCGAGACCTCACGCGGGGAGCCCTTGGCGCGTCGTAGCCAGGCGCGCGCGAGGCAGATCATCCCTACGGGGTGGGTCTCGTCGGCACCTGTGGGGCCCTGCCAGCCCCGTAGTACCGAGCCCGAGGTCGGCGCCGAGGCGCTCGGCAGCCCCGCGGGCCATAGCGCGAGCGACCTCCTCACTGACGACATGGCGCTCGGCGATGAGGCGCTCAGGCACTCCGAGGAGGCTGACCTTGAGCTCGGGATGATAGGCGAGGATACCTCACGTAGCTGGGCCCGAGGCCCCTGCGGGGGCGCCTAGGCTAGCGGCTACGCGACCTAGCGTGCAGCTCTCGCCCGTGGCGACGGTCAGCTGCTGACGCTCCAGCTCCTCACGGAGTCTCTGGAGCACGGATTCCTGTCCCATAGTTGTAGTCTCTTTAGCTGTAAGGTAGCCACCCCTGGAGCGGCTACATGGTCACGCGGGCGAAGGGCACGGCATCGAGCTCCGTACGCTTGCCCTCTAGGTAGCTGAGTACCCGTTCATCGCCACCATCGCAGCATTGTCTGTGGTGTAGGCGAACTTCGGGATGAAGATCTCCCAGCCGTAGCGGCGGGCATGATCCTCGAAGGCAGCACGCAGCCCCGTATTGGCCGAGACGCCCCCGGCGACGGCGACCTGGCGTATGCCGAGGTCCTTGGCTGCGGCACGTAGTTTCTTCATCAAGATATCGATGACGGTGGCCTGGAGCGAGGCGCAGAGGTCGGCCTTACGCTCCTCGATGAAGTTCGGGTTCTCCGCGAGCGCATCCCTCAGCGTGTAGAGGAAGGAGGTCTTGAGCCCGCTGAAGCTATAGTCATAGCCCGGGATGTTGGGCTTGCTGAAGGCGAAGGCCTTGGGGTCGCCCTCATTCGCCAGGCGATTAACGACGGGGCCTCCGTAGCCTAGGCCCATGACCTTGGCACACTTGTCGAGGCCTCACCCGCCGCATCGTCTATAGTCCGCCCGATGATCCTCCATATCGGAGGCCGAGCGCACGGGGATGATCTGCGAGTTGCCCTGAGACCAGGAGGCAGAGGAAGGGGAAGCTGGGGCTGCGATGCTCCTCGCCCTCCTCCTCGATGAAGTGCGCCAGCACGTGGGCATGCAGGTGGTTGACCTCGACCATGGGGATATCGAGGGAGAGGCTGAGCCCCTGGCAAAGTTGGTCCCCACCGGCAGCGGCCCAGCAGTCCGGGGCCGCGGGTGAAGGCGATGGCATCGAGCTCATCGGGACGAATGCCCGCGCGACGTATCGCCTCGCTGACGACGGGGACGATGTTCTGCTCGTGGGCGCGGGAGGCGAGCTCGCGGGCACGACGCCGCCGTAGGGCCGCTGTACGGCCTGTGAGGCGATGACATTACTCAGCAGCTGACGGCCGCGAAGCACGGCCGCCAGGTGTCGTCGCAGGAGCTCTCTATACCTAATATAATGGGTTCTTCTTTCATTACTGTCTTGATCATATCCAGCCCTAAGCTGGGTCTACACAAAAGTACGACAATATCGCGTACACGGGACGGGCCAGCCCGCTCGTCCTAGCTTCTCGCCAGTGAGCGCGGCAGCTCCGTCCCCCTTGCTCCCTGTAGCCCTGGTCACTGGTATCCTCGGAGCTGGCGGATATCCCTTAGCCTGGCTGACTGGTATCCCTCAGCCGCTCGATGGGTATCAGTCAGCTGCCCCAGGATATCGGTCAGCCCCCTAGCCTCAGCAAGGGCTCCGCGCACGCTGCCTTCGAGGCCCCACCCACAGCGCTCGGAGAGGCAGCCCTAGGGCGGCACAGGGCCCGCCGAGGACGCAGGGAGCAGGCCCCCAAGCCTCTCCAGCAGCCTCCAGAGCTGACAGGGGCAACCGCGATGGCATGTTTTTGTTACCTTTACATCTAGTGCTGTCCGCGCCAGGATCAGCCGTGCAGATAGCAAACAACGAATAGACATGATAGAATCAAGTAAAGCCAAAACAAGACCACGCCGAGGCTTCAGCCTCTTCAGTGAGAGCTTGGATCTACGCCATCATCCTCAGGATCCTCGGCGCGCTCTTCCTATGGGACGGCGGCTCGAGCGAGACCAGAGCGTGAAGCTGGACGAGTTCCAGCGCCTAGCCAAACAGGAGTCCTTCAGCAAGATCATCGTCGATCGAGGCGAGCACACCGCTGTGGGCATGCTACGCCCCAGCCAGTCCGACAGCCTCTACAGCGTAGGCAAGAGCCCCATCTTCGGCCGTGTCCAGCCCGAGCGCACGCGTAGCATCGAGACCGAGATCCCGAGCGTAGACCGCTTCGACAAGTTCTACGGAGCAGGCCATCGCGCGACGCGTACAATGCGGAGGAGCCGCTCGGGCTGCTGAGCCTCGTGCTGAACTTCCTCCCGCTGGTCATCATCATTGGCTTCTGGATCATCGCTGCCGCCGGTCCAGTGCTATGGGCGGCGGTATGGGCGATACGCTGAGCATCGGCGAGAGCAAGAGCACGCCTCTTCGACAAAGGATACCGCCTCGGTGACCTTCAAGGACGTCGCCGGCCTGCACGAGGCCAAGGAGAGTCGAGGAGATCGTCCACTTCCTCAGAACCTGGCCCAAGTACACCCAGCCTCGGGGTAAGATCCCAAGGGAGCCCTCCTAGTCGGCCCTCAGGGACAGAAGACGCTGCTAGCTAAGGCCGTAGCGGGCGAGGCGCACGTGCCCTTCTTCTCGCTCGCAGGCTCGGACTTCATCGAGATGTTCGTCGGCGTCGGCGCTAGCCGTGTGCGTGACCTCTTCGAGACGGCCAAGCAGAGGCCCCCTGTATCATCTTCATCGACGGATCGACGCCATCGGACGCGCCCGCGGCCAGAGAACAGCCTCGGCGGCAACGATGAGCGGGAGAACACGCCCAACCAGCTGCTGACCGAGATGGACGGCTTCGGCACCAATAGCGGCATCATCATCCTGGCGGCCACCAACCGCGCCGAGATCCTCGACCCCGCGCTGCTACGCGCTGGACGCTTCGACCGACAGATCTGCGTACCCTGCCGGACGTCAGCGACCGCAAGGGAGATCTTCCTCGTCCACCTACGTCCGCTGAGATCGGCAGGACCGTGGGACATCGAGCTACTGGCTCGTCGCACCCCGGCTTCTCGGGGCGGACATGCCACCTGTAATGGGCCGACCTCATCGCTGCGTGCGGGCAAGGACTTCGTCTCCCGTGAGGACTTCGCATGAACGCCATCCCGACCGTGCTCGTCGGCGGGCTGGAGAAGAAGAACAAGATTACCACCGAGGAGGAGGCCGCAGCATCGCCCCTGACGAGGCAGGGCGCCACCACGTCAGCTGGCACCTGCGCTATGCCAAACCCACTGGTCAAGGTCACCATCGTCCCCCGGTAGGGCCCTCGGCGCCGCCTGGTACCTCCCCTGAGGAGCGAGCAGATCCACCACGACCCAGGCCCTACGGGATCAGATATGTGCCACTCTGGCAGGGCGCGCCGCCGAGGAGCTCCTCCTAGGACGCATCTCACGGGCGCGGCCAACGACCTCAGAGCATACGACCAAGATCGCTCTGCTGTGGTAGCCTACTACGGCATGAGTAGAGCGCCTGCCGCACCTCAATCTACGACATGCAGAGCGATGGCTATGGCACTCACCTAAGCCCTACAGCGACAAGACGGCTGAGCTCATCGACCAGGAGGCCAGCCGCATCGTCCAGGAGGAGTACGACCGAGCTAAGGCCACCATCCTAGCCCATCGCGCTGGCCTCGAGGCTCTCGCACAGCTGCTGCTGGAGCGCGAGGTCATCTACACCGAGGACGTCAGGCACATCTTCGGCAAGCGTGCCTGGGAGAGCCGTGCCGATGAGCTGATGCGCCTCAACGCCGAGAGCGCAGCCGAGCAGTCCAAGGACGGAGCCGAGCCTGCAGCGGCCCCGAGGGCTCCTGCCACCAGCCCGGGCCCAGACGCCACGGCAGCTCAGCCAGAGGCCCTCGACGGAACTCAACCCTCCCGCCCCTAGCGATGTATAGGCTCTCAGCCTCATATAGACCTGCGAGGCAACCCTAGCCACGCGCCATCTTCGGCGCCCTCTACGCAGCTCCCCTCATCCTGGCTGCCCTCCTCCTGGGGAGCACCTCGCTCTACCTGGCCGTCTTCGGCGTCCTCGTCTTCCTCGGGCGAACTGGGAGTTCTCCAACCTCGTATCCACACCGTATCTACCCCTACGTCGCATCACCGACGCCGTAGCTGCAGTCCTACCTCTTCTGGGCGACGCAGTGCATCGCCACCGAGGGGCCCTCGGGCGACGATCTACCTGCTGCCCTACGCCGCCTTCCTGCTCTACACGCTGGTGCGCAGCCTCTACAGCGAGCGCGAGCTCTGCCGGGAGACCTGGCGAAGGTCGTCTTCGGGCAGATCTACACGGGCGGCTTCCTTAGCATCGCCCACCTGCTGCACGGCACGCAGATGAGCAGCGGCTACAGCCTGCTCTTCCTTGCCTTCATCGCCATCTGGGTCAATGACTCGGGCGCCTACCTGGCGGGATCGCAGCTGGGACGGCACAAGCTCTTCCCCAGCCTCTCGCCGAACAAGAGCTGGGGAGGGCTTCACGTGGCGGCTTCCATCGCCACCGTACTCGTCTCCCTACTTCTCGCTGGAGGGTAGCCTCCTCGGCCTCGTCTACGGCGCTGCGTGATCTCGGTGGCAGCACACTGGGGCGACCTCTCGAGTCGATGCTCAGCGTAAGGCGGGCGTCAAGGACTCGGGCAAGGTGATCCCAGGGCACGGCGGTATCCTCGATCGCATCGATAGTCTACTCTTCGTCCGCCCCTTCTGGCCTTCGTCGAGTGGATCATCTACGTCTACCAGCACCTACACCTCAGCTAATGCACCGACGCTACGCCGAGGCGCGGCGCCTCCCGCCCGCCCTCTTCTGACGCCTCGTCCTCCTCACGTCCTGCGGCCTTAGCCGCGGGCGTAGCACGGAGCTGCCCGATCCGCGCCAGCCGCTCAAGCGGGAGCTACGCGCCGCTTGGCTCCCGACGATCTACAGGAGCGAATACGCCCAGCTAAGTCCCTACGACGCGGCTGACCTCCCTACTGCAGCGCGTCGAGACCCTGCACCAGCTCGGCTGCAACGCCATCTTCTTCCAGGTGCGTGCCGAGGGCGGATGCCTCGCACCCCAGCGCCCTAGAGCCCTGGAGCAAGTACCTGACGGGCGCCAGGACAAGCTCCCCGAGGAGCCCGGGATCCGCTGGAGCTCGTCCTCGAGGCTTGCCACGAGCGCGGCATCGGAGCTCCACGCCTGGATCAATCCCTATCGCGGAGCCTCAATGCCTCGGCCGAACTAGCGCCGACCACACCCCGCACGCCGCTATCCGGAGCTCTCATACGCGCACGGCGGGCAGCTCCTGATGAACCCCGGACACCCGCAGAGCATCCCCTACATCACGAGCGTCGTCAAGGACCTAGTGACGCGCTACGACCTCGACGGCCTGCACTTCGACGACTACTTCTACCCCTACCCTAAGGCGGGAGAAGAGCTGCAGGACGAGGAGACCTTCCGCGCCTACGGCCTCGGCAAGGGGCCACGCCCGCGGCGAGAAGCGCCCGCTGGCGCAGGGATAAGGTCAACGAGCTGATCCGCGCTACCCGCGAGACGCTCCTCGAGCTGAGGCCGTGGATGCGCTTCGGGAGCAAAGCCCTTCGGCATCTACCGCAATGCCAGCAGCGCCCCGAGGGCAGCCGGACGACGGGCCTACAGTCCTACGATGACCTCTCGGCCGACGTCCTCTACTGGGCGCACGAGGGCTGGGTGGACTACGTCGTGCCGCAGGTCTACTGGAACCGCGGGCACAAGGTCGCCGACTACGACGTCCTCGTCCCCTGGTGGGCCGAGGCAGCTCCCCCTGCACGACGCAGCTCTACATCGACGGACAGCACGTAGGCGCACCATGGAGGACGCCAGCTCGAGGAGAAGCTCCAGCTGAGCCGCCACTACGCCCAGGGCAATGTAGGGTGGCCTGCCGACGACCTCCTGAGGAATGTGGGGCGGCATCGGCGACAGTCTCTCACCAGCTACCAGCGCTACCCAGCGCTCCTGCCCGTACAGCACGGTGCTCGGGCAAGACGAAGGCACTCGCCGCCCCCAGCCGTATCTGGCTGGAGGACGACCGAGAGGGCTTCAGCCTCTGCTGGGAGGATCGCCACTCAGAAGGACGATCCCGAGAGCCCCTACCTCTATGCTCGTCTACGCCTTCGCGGGACGAAGGCCAGCATCAAGGATCCCCGCTACATCCGTCCAGATCTCGCGCAGTAATCGCTACCGCCTCACGATCGACGAGCTGCTGGATGGGGGCATCAGTTCCTCGTCACGGCGCTCAACCGCTTCTGGCAGGAGAGCAAGCCCCACAAGCTCAAGATCCGTCTCCAGCAGGGCAGGGAACGCCTGGAAGACTTAGCTCACGGCTGAGTAAAGCCCTTCCACAGTACTGCCTCGTCGAGGGCCCTCAAGGCGAAGCCCTTAGCCTTCATAAGCGCATCTAGGGCAAAAGGCCGAGCAAGGCGATCGCCCTGTGCTAGCGCTCTGAGGATATCCTCAAGGCGCTGACTGACGTCCCTGACGCGCCTGACTGACGTTCCTCAGGGAGCTGACGGATATCCCTCACGCTCCCTCCCCGGAGCCTCGGCTTCAGCGGGGTAGCTTTTGCCCCCTGGAGCTCCAGCCCCAGGCAGGGCAGGGCTCCTAGAGGAGGCGAGGAGGCGCTGCGGCCGAGCCGAGAGCGCGGCTCGGGGCTGGCTGGACGATTTTACCTATTTTTGTAGCGCAGAAGTAAACAACAACTTAATATATATCTATGGCTACTACAGCAGATTTCCGCAACGGTATGTGCCTCGACATCGACGGGCAGTGCTACTTCATCGTCGAGTTCCTCCACGTCAAAGCCTGGGAAGGTCCTGCCTTCGTTCGCTCCAAGCTCAAGAACATCGCCACGGGTCTGTCATCGACAAGACCTGGAATAGCGGGGTCAAGGTCGAGGAGGTTCGCATCGAGCGCCGCCCCTACCAGTACCTCTACAAGGACGAGATGGGGCTGAACTTCATGCACCCTGAGACCTTCGAGCAGATCACCATCCCCGAGGCAGTCATCGACGGCGTACAGTTCCTCAAGGACGGCGACATGGTAGAGGCTATGGTACATGCTGCTACGGAGACCGTACTGACCTGCGAGCTGCCCGCCCACGTCACGCTGCGCGTCACCTATACCGAGCCCGGCCTCAAGGGCGATACGGCGACCAACACGCTCAAGCCTGCTACCGTCGAGACGGGTGCTGAGGTACGCGTGCCCCTCTTCATCACCGAGGGCGAGCTGATCACCATCGACACGCGCGACGGATCCTACGTGAGGGCGCGTCAAGGAGGCCTACAGAACAAGGCTCCATCAGTTAACCCAGGGACGCCCGACGAACCGGTGGGTTCGTCGGGCGTCTTCGCATTCGAGAATATTCTTACCTTTGCCCCTGGCTGTACGGTAGCGCAGACCGTGAGGGGCCTCCCTCTAGACTACCGACAGGCCGTAACTACATTATTATATACAGCAATGGCACATATCCAAGGGCTGCTCGTAGCCCCCTTCACGCCCTTCGACAAGAACGGCGACGTCAATCTCGAGCCTATCGCTCGCTACGCAGAGATGCTGCACCGCAATGGCCTCAAGGGCGTCTTCATCAACGGCTCATCGGGTGAGGGCTATATGCTCAGCGATGAGGAGCGCATGCCCTAGCGGAGAGTGGGTCGAGTAGCACCCAAGGACTCCCCAAGGGCTCATCGTCCACGTGGGCAGCACCAGCGTCCGCTCGGCACATCGTCTAGCACAGCACGCCCAGAAGATCGGTGCCTGGGGATCGGCTCCATGGCTGCCCTCTCCTAAGGTCGGCCGCATCGAGGAGCTGGTCAAGTACTGCGAAGAGATCGCCTCCGGGTGCTCCTGACCTCCCTTTACTACTACCATATCCCTGTCTTCAACGGCGCCTACCCGCCGATGACGGACTTCTGCAGGCGGTCGACGGCCGCATCCCCAACTTCGCAGGATCAAGTTCATCAATGAGAACCTCTATGAGTTCAACCAGTGCCAAGCTCTACAAGGACGGGAAGTACGACCTACTCCACGGCCTCGACGAGACGCTGCTGGCAGGGCTCCGCCGCCTGCGACGTACAGGGCGGTATCAGCGGTACGGCCAACTACTGCGGCAATGTACTGGTAGGCGTCATCGAGGCCTTCCGCGCTGGTGACCTCGAGAAGGCACGCGAGCTGCAGAACTGCCAATCAGACGTCATCAACGTCATCGCACGCTACCGCGGCAATATCGTCGCCGGCAAGCGCATCATGAAGCTCATGGGCCCTCGACCTCGGCGGCAACCGCACGCCCCTTCCCGCAACATCACCGACGAGGAGGAGGGCCAGATCACGCCGGAGCTCGAGGCGATCGACTTTTTCAACAAGGGCAACAAGCTCTAGCGCGACGTGGGACAGATCAGCAACTACCTCCGCGCCACGCGTGACCGCTACCGTGAGGACCTGGTGGAGAATATCCTCCCCTTCTGGCTCCAGCACGGGCTCGACCGCAAGCACGGCGGCATCTACACCTGCGTAGATCGGGATGGTACGCTCATGGACACGACCAAGAGCGTATGGTTCCAGGGCCGCTTCGCCTTCGTCGCCTCCTTCGCCTACAATCAGATCGAGCAGCGTCCCGAGTGGCTCGAGGCCGCCCGCACGACCATCGAGTTCATCGAGCGCCACTGCTTCGACACGGATGGGCGTATGTTCTTCGAGGTGACGGAGGACGGCCGCGGCCTGCGTAGACGCTGCTGCTATGTCTTCAGTGAGAGCTTCGCTGCCATCGCCTTCAGCGAGTACGCCATAGCTCCGAGACAAGCGCTATGCAGAGAAGGCCGTCCAGCTCTTCAAGGACATCCAGCGCTTCCTCACCACGCGCGGCATCCTCGAGCCCAAGTACACCGAGGAGCTGCAGGCGCAGGGTCACTCCATCGTGATGATCCTGATCAACACGGCTAGCCCGTATCCGTGAGGCTCTACCCGACCCTGTGCTGGACGCGCAGATCGCTCGAGTCGCTGGACAAGCTGGGAGCGCTACTTCTCCACCCTGAGTATAAGGCGCTGCTGGAGATGGTCGGCCCCAATGGGGAGTTCATCGACAGCCCCAGCGCATCGCCTCATCAACCCAGGGCACTGCATCGAGACGGCTTGGTTCATCCTCGAGGAGGCTAAGTATCGCGGTGGGGACAAGCACTCATCGGCTCGGCTGCAAGATCCTAGACTGGTCCTGGGACTGGGGCTGGGACGAGCTCCACGGTGGGATCATCAACTTCCGTGACTGCAAGGGCCTGCCCTGTCAGGACTACGCGCAGGACATGAAGTTCTGGTGGCCTACAGACCGAGGCCGTCATCGCCACGCTCTACGCCTATCAGATGACGGGCGAGGAGCGCTACCTGAAGCTGCATCGACAGATCAGCGACTGGATGTACGCCCACCTGCCCGACCACGAGTACGGCGGGAGTGGCATGCGCTACCTGCACCGTGATGGCCTCGGTGGCGTAGCCCGCCAAGGGCAACCTCTTCAAGGGGCCCTCCATCGCGCATGATGATCAGGGCTACCAGCTGTGTAGCGAGCTCCCTCGCTGCAGAAGAGCGCCAGAGCGCTGCCTCAAGCCCCTAAATAGCTTCGCCCTGTCTCCCTCGTCGAGGGAGGCAGGGGCGAAGTTCTTTATAGCAGGCACTCAGCGCGCTAAGGTAAGGATCAGAAAGCCCTTAGACAAGGCGAAGGAGGAGGGCTAAGCCACAGACAGACAATCACTAAGCAGGACGGGAGGAAGCGCCCAAGGGCCAAGGAACTCCTAGGGTAGCTGCTCACCTCTCGAGCTATCCGTCACGGCGCTGACTGCTATCAGTCGCACGGCTCGGGGACGGCAGTGCCGACCGCCCGAGCCTAGGGGACGAGCGGCTCGCCTTAGGGGGCGCCTGCCCACCCCTAAGAGGCCGTGCGGGGAGCCACCGAAGGCTGGGAGGCAGCTCGCCCCTTGAACCAAAATTCTCCAGTACGGGCTGTCCCTGATGTCGCATGTCTGCCCCTTTGGGAAAAGCCGTATCTTTGTCGCACTGCAATATATGTTTATCTTGCACGCGAGCCCTCTGACGCGCGTCCACGGTAGCACCCATCGTCATCACTTCCAGGTATAGCTCAGCTGGCGTGTCCTCGCTCCAGGTCCAGCATCGCACACGCTCAGCAGGGCTCTTCATCCTCCTCCTCGGTCTGCTCACTACATTTCAGCGTGGAGGCGCAAGCTCATTCACCGTCGTCCTGGATGCAGGACACGGTGAGGACTCGCGCCGTGAAAGGCACGGAGGTAAGGAGAAGGACATCACGCCTCGCCGTGGCCAAGCTCGTCGGGGCGAAGATCCAGACGCACTGAGGTACGCGTCCTCTACACGCGCCGTACCGATCACGTCTTCGAAATCGGGCTGCGCGCGCAAGTGACTCTCGCGCCAACCGCAACAAGGGCCCTCGATGATGCTCAGCATCCACGTCCGCCAATAGTGCTCCTCGGTCCAAGAGCGTCTACGGCACTTTCTGAGAGACCTTACGTCCTCGGGGTCGCCAAGTCTCGCCAACAACCCTCAGCGCAGCGACATGCGCGAACAAGGCCACGCCTGGAGAGCGACTATAGGGCGACCTACCGAGGCTCGACCCGCACCTCGACGGAGAGCTACATCATGTTTGACCTCATGCAGGAGCCTACTTCCATAAGAGTATCGACCTGGCGAACCACATGCACAGCGTCACTACCACCGCTCCAGGGCCGCTGAGCAGCCGTGGCGTACGCGTCAGGATATCCCCGGCACTCAGCCAGTCACTGCTGCGCCCAGCATGCGCTCACCGGAGATCGGCTTCCTCTCCCAGCGCGAGCGAGGGCCGCCTTACATGCTCTCCTCCCAAGGTCAGAAGAACCACAGCCCATCGCGGGCGCCTTCTCCAGCTACTACGCCGCCTGGCGTGGCAAAGGCAGCCCCGCAGTACCCGACGCGACAGCGCGACGGACCCGCTGAGCCCTGAGGCCGGAGCCCGGTGCCCAGGTCGAGAACACAGCCGACAGCATCACGGCTGTCCTGCCAAGTCCAGCAGCTCAGCCCCACGCGTCAGCGCGGCAGGCTCCAGCTCACTCAGCCAGCTCCAGCGTCTGTCACAGGAGGTCAAGGAGGCTTCAAGGCAGCAGCTGAGACCCAAGCTTCACCGAAGGAGCTACACCACCGCGTGCAGTTCCTCCTCCTCCCGAGAAGATCGACACCAAGGACGCGCGCGCGCCGCCTCCCAGCCCATCTGAACGATGACAGGCAGGCGGGCGAAAGGCTTATATCCACCTACTGCCGCAAAAGACCAAGGCCGAAGCCCAAGCCCAGATCAGCGCTACCTGAGGCCTGCGATGCCTACATCGTCTCACGTAAGCTCTGGCAGCGCCTGCGCCAGCATCCACATTCATCCGATTCTAATCCCACTACTGCTCAGCCCGTTCTCTATGAAGTTCAAGAAAGAAGTACAGATGTCTCCTCACCGTCCTAGCCCTCAGTCCTCGGCCACATCAGGATCCAACTACCTCAAGGGGATCGAGATCTTCAAGAAGACCAGCGACCTACCGGGCGCACACTTCGACAACCTCAACAGCGTCACTCGTCGCCACACCCGTCATCGCCAGTAGGCTCTGGCAAGGTCGCTCGGTGCCGTGACGCGCCTTCGACTGCAGCCGAGGCCACGGCGCGTATCGTAAGAGCCAGCGCTCGGTCCTCACATACGCGTCAGCATTGAGTATCGTCAAGATCAAGATGAACCCGCTGAGCGGCTCGGGCTCATCCTTACCATCAACGGCAGCCCAGGACGCACGCCTCTCCGACGGCGACATCATCGGCGTCTCTGCGAGCGATCTGCTCTCGGTCGCGACCGGGCAGGTCGCCCGCGGTCAACAACGCCAGTGCCCACCATCACGCAGACCGCATTCGCCTCAGGACACCCCTGGCTGCACGACAAAGAGTATCGACAGCGTGCTCCAGCCCTCAAGGGCCTCCTCCCATGCAGCTTGCATGCGATGATGGCTGCCTCAACCAATCCAGCCAGAGCTCGGCTTCCCGTGATGGACAACGCATGCGTGGCGATGACGGGCAACCTTCAACGCCTCAGCGCGCAGCGCCCAGCCAGCCTGCTCGACTCCGCTGATGCAGCATCTCAACGGGACGACGCGCCAGCTGCAGCAGCAGGTCACGGCACAGCTCCGGCAGCAAGGACAACGCGGCAGGGGCTGCTGCCTCAGTGACAGCCTCTGGCAACCGTCTGGAATGGCCTGGTGAACAATGTGCCGACCGCCTGATGCGTGACCTCAAGGAGACCCAAGCGCTACGTGCACTTCTCCGTCTTCTGTAGCCCGCGCCGAGACGCTATCCACGCTGGGATCCAGCCAGATCATGAGCACCACACCCGCCTACTGGATCACGGGCTCCTCGAGCTACATCGGCAGCCGCTACGCCGCAAGGCGAGGCGCGCGGGCAGCTGGCCTACTGAGCTCTGGGTAGCGTGCGCGCTGGGCGCCCAGCCGAGCGCCCCGGAGCGTGAGGGAATACGCTACGTGGAGGTCAGCTACTACGATGCCGAGCAGATGCGCTCGGCTCTCCTCCCACGCCCTCGCGCTAGCGTCCCAGTATCCCGGCGAGATCTGTGGCACTACGTCATCCACAACGCGGGCATCACCAAGACTGGCACGCCCCGAGGGGTTCCAGGAGGTCAATGCCGTAGCACACGCTACGCTCCGCCTGTCGGCACTCATCGACCCGCCGCAGCCGCCCGGAGCGCTTTCGTCCTGATGAGTAGCCCCAGCAGCTACGGCGACATCCACCGCGACGGCACCCGCTGCGCGCCGACGATCCGCAGCGCCCGACGACGCGCTACAGCGCCGCAGATGACGCCTGGCGGAGCACCGCCATACCGACCAGTCGGGCCTCCCTCTCACCATCCCTCCTGCTTCTGCGGGCGTCTAGCGGCCCAGGGGACAAGGGACTACCTGATGTCCCTGCGCGCGGATCGCTGGCGGCATCACGCTATGGCGGGCTGTCGACGCAGTACCTGACCTTCGTCCACGGTGCCGATGTGGCTCGTGCCGCGCTGCACGTCCTCTCTCGCGGCAGGCTGAGGGCGAGCGCCATCATCGTCTCCGACGGCGCTACTCTATACGGATAGAGCACGTGGCGGCTCGTCCAGCGCCTGCTGGGCCGCTGCCGCGTGCTGCACCCACGCGTCCCGCTGCCGCTGCTGTGTTGTGAGCGTCTGGCCGCCTCGCCTGCGCTCGGGCGCGGCTCAGCGAAGGGCTCGCGCCACTCCAATAGAGACAAGCACCCCATCCCTCGCCAGCGCAGCTGGCGCTGCGATCCTCCCTGCCTCATTGCCCTCGGCTGGCAGCCGCCGCGCTTCCGACCTCGAGAAGGCTCAGAGACACTCTTCTTAGAGGTGGCCAGAGCCCAAGGACCTCTCTAGTCCCCACCGCAAGAGTACACAATAGATATGCTCATCCAAAACGTCTACTACACCGACGCCGAATCCCGCTGCAAGAAGCGCCTCGTGCTGCTGCTCGCAGCAGTCGTGCATGCTCCTGAGCGTGGAGTGCAGGACCTCGGCGCTCAGGCCCTGCTGCCTGGCTGCCTTCCTGTCCGTGCAGGTCCGCCCCCACAGGGCAGGAGAGTGGCAGAGTCCCGAGGACTACGCACGCAACAAGCAGCTCACGGCTGCTTTCTCCTTCGCCGCGGGCGACCGTGCAAAGCCGAGCGCGTACCGCCCGAGCACAGCGGCCTCTACCGCAGCCTCGACGGCCGCTGGCGCTTCCACTGGGTACGCACCCCTGAGGAGCGTCCTCAGGACTTCTACCGCCTGGGCTACGACGCCTCCCGCTGGGATGAGGTCAATGTACCGATGAGCTGGAACGTCTACGGCCTGCAGAAGGACGGCACGCAGCGCTACGGTACACCTATCACGTCAATCAGCCCGTGATCTTCTACCACGAGGTCAAGGTCGGCGACTGGAAGAAGGGCGTCATGCGTACGCCCCCCAAGGACTGGACGACCTACCGCGACCGCAACGAGGTGGGCTCCTACCTGCGCCAGTTCAGTGTACCCAGTGAGTGGGCGGGCAAGGCCGTCTACCTCAACTTCGACGGCGTCGGCTCTTCTTCTATCTCTGGATCGACGGGCGCTACGTGGGCTTCTCGAAGAACTCGCGCAACCTCGCCTCCTTCGACATCTCCCCTACCTCGACCCCAAGCTCCAAGGAGCATACCGTGGCCGTCGAGGTCTACCGCAGCAGTGATGGCTCCTTCCTCGAGTCTCAGGACATGTTCCGCCTGCCGGGGATCTTCCGCTCCGTCTACCTGACGGCTAAGCCCCAGACGCAGCTGCGTGACCACGTGTGCTGCCTGGCCTCAGCGAAGGACTACCAGACGGGTACGCTGAGCATCGCCGCCGAGGTGAGCTCCCTGAGCAAAAGGCTAAGCCTGGGCAGCAGCCCGTTTACAGCCTCTACGGCCTACCGCTCTACTCGGACGAAGCCGAGCACGTCCCGTAGCTACGGCCGGCGAGATAAGTGCCTTCGGTACGACGGAGGCGGCTGACGCTCTCTGAGCCCCGAGTGTGGTCTGCTGAAGCACCTTGGCGCTATGTCCTCGTGGCCGAGCTCTACGACGCTGCGGGCAAGACGCTCCTAGATAGGCCTCGGTCTACGGGCTTTCCGCACGTGGAGATCAGCGACGCCTGCCTCGGAGGATGAGTTCGGCATCGCTGGGCGCTACTACTATGTCAATGGCAAGCCCGTCGGCTCAGGGGACGAACCGCCACGAAACTCGCCCGCACCACAGCGCCATCTGCAAAGGGCAGCAGATGGAGCGCGAGGTCGCGATGATGAAGCGTGCCAACATCAACCACGTGCGCAACTCGCACTACCCTCCCAGCCCCTACTGTACTACCTCTGCGACAAGTACGGCATCTACCTCGAGATGAAGCCAACATCGAGTCGCACCAGTACTATTACGGTGCAGCCTCGCTCTCGCACGTCCCCGAGTGGAGACGCAGCGTGGCGCGCATGCTGGAGATGGTGCATGCCAGCGCTATAACCACCTCTCATCGTCATCTGGTCGCTGGGCAGCAGGGCGGGAGCCCAGGCGTGAACTTCGTCAGAGCTACCAGGCTACCAAGAGCTCGACACCTCGCGCCCCCATCCAGTACAGGCGCAACAACAGGATCGTCGACAGGCTCAACCCAGTACCCCTCCGTCTCGCGTGCAGGGCGCGGCGAAGGCGCTGGCAGGATCGATGCCCCTTCCGACATCTCGGGTACGCCCACTCCATGGGTAATGCCTCTGGCGGCCTCAGCGACATGTGGCGAGGCCATCGAGACACCAACTTCATCTGCGGCGGTGCCATCTGGGACTGGGTCGTGAGGCGCTCTACAACTATAAGCCCGACGGCACGCGTTACCTAGCCTACGGCGGTGACTGACGGCAGGCCCAATAGCGGGATGTTCGTCATGAACGGCCTGGTCTTCGCTGACCTCGAGCCCAAGCCTCAGTACTACGAGGTCAAGAAGGTGTATCAGAATGTAGGCTTCGCCTGGGCCGACCGTGCGGCGCACCGCCTGCGCATCAGCAATGAAGAACTACTTCACCGACCTCTCGGACTACGAGCTACGCTGGCGCCTCATCGAGGACGGCGTAGTCACCAAGAGCGGCACGCAGCAGCTCCCCGCCATCGGGCCTCGCCAGTCGGCCGAGCTGAGCCTAGATCCCAGCCAGCTGGGGGTAGCCTGCCCCGAGAAGGAGTACTTCCTCACCCTCGAGCTCGTCCTCAAGGTAGACAAGCCCTGGGCTAAGGCCGGCTATGTGCAGGCCGACGAGCAGCTCCCCTACCAGAGCAAGCGCCCTGAGGTCGTCCAGCCTACGGGCGGACTGCGCCTGGCGAAGGTCGCCAAGGAGGGGGATAGACTGCAGCGTCACGGGGTAGGGACTTCTCGCTGCCTTCGACCTCAAGGAGGGTACGCTCTCCAGCCTCGTCTACGCAGGCGACACACTGCCGCGCCCTGGTCGAGTCCCGCCTCGACGCCTTCCGCCCCCGCGACAATGATATCTGGGGCACGCAGACTGTGGGTAGCCAATGGCCTGCATAACCTCCGCCATCAGGTACAGCAGTACAAGGTGCAGCACCTCGCCGACGGCCGCTGCAGCTCTTCTTCACCGTGCGCTCGCAGGCGCCGAACGCTGCTGTCCTCAAGATGGAGCGCCCTCAGGCCGCTACGAGATCATCGAGGACACGACGCAGCGCTTCGGTCCCGAGGACTTCCCACTTCACCTCGCAGGTCGTCTGGACGGTACGCCCCGACGGGACGATCCAGCTGAACTCGGGCATCGGCTCAATAAGCCGAACCTCGTCCTGGCGCGTCTCGGCTATGAGTTCGTCCTGCCCAAGAGCTACGACCAGTACCGCTACTACGGCCGTGGCCCGATCAATAACTACGGCGACCGCAAGAGCGGGCCCAGTTCGTCCAGCTCCGCAGAGCACCGTCGCGGGCGTCTATCCCTTCCCCAAGCCCCAGACGATGGCCAACCGCGAGGACGTAGCGCTGGACGAGCCTGACGAACGCCGCAGGCACGTGGCTCCCTCTTCATCTCCGACAGCGTGATGACGAGCTCCGCCCTGCCTACTCGGCACTGGATCTGCTGTTCGCCCCACACCCCACGGAGCTGCCCCCTGCTGGGGATACGCACCTCGTGCTGGGGATCAGCTCCACGGGTCTCGGCGGCTTCAGCTGCGGTCAGGGCCCTCCCACCGAGCAGTACCAGACGAAGGCCGAGCCGCACTACTTCGCCTGACGATCCGCCCGCTGCGTGGCATCAAGCCGCAGCAGACGCATAGCACGACGGTGCCCCAGGCAGCCTCTGCCCCCATCATCGCCCGCGGACTGGATGGCATGCTTAGCCTGAAGGCACGCCCCGGCGCCGAGCTGATGATCCAGATCGGTAAGGCTAAGGCGCAGCGCTACACGGGCCCTGTGCTGATGCGTGAGCCCGTCGAGGTCAAGGCCTGGATAGGCGTCACCCCGAGCTGAGTGAGCGTCGGGCACTTCACCCGCGTAGAGACGGTGCGGGCGACTATCCTCTCTGCCAGCAGCGAGGGTGCCCTACGGCGACGAGGCAGCGAACCTCCTCGACTTCGACCCCGGGACGATCTGGCACAGCATGTACTCCGTGACGGTGACCAAGTACCCCCACTGGATCGACTTCGACGTCCTGGACACCAAGCTCATCCGTGCCTTCACCTACCTGCCACGTCAGGACGAGGCTGGACGGGCGACGTCAGGAACTACGCCATCTCCATCAGTCAGGACGGCAGGACCTGGACGGAGGTGCAGAAGGAGCTTCGTCAAGGACAGAGCTCAAGCGCGTCGACTTATAGTCAACCTCAGCGTGCCCGCTACCTCCGCTTCACGGCCCTCTCGGCGCAGAATGGTGGCGACTACGCCAGCGGTGCTGAGATGAGCATCATCGCCGACTAGCGCGGCTGCTCCAGCCGCCTGCTACAGACAGCGCCGCCCGCTTCCCTAGCGGGGAGGCGGGCGCTGTCATGTTAGATGTGGGAGTGTCTGTCGAGGGGGCTAGGCCTGCTGCTGGGACTCGCGACGCAGTGCCGGGCGAGGAAGCGCTGCGTCCGTGCGGCGTCGCGGGCAAGCAGAGCACGAGAGAGAAGCAGCGGCAGGAGGCTCCGATAGGCCTCCCGAAGGCTCATCTTCCTCGTGATAGTAGAAGGCCACCAGCCGATGAGCGGTGGACGATGAGGAGTATCGTACGGACGACGGTGGGGATAGCAGTTGCTTGGGCTTCATACTTGTCAGCTGATGTGTAGTCATTGTACTAGGGAGCAAATGTACGCATCTATTCCCATTCAGCGTGGCGAGGCATACGCCGCTAAAGGAGTGACAGTCCCTCTCTAAGAGCCCCACCAGTGCGGCTCAGCCTGGGGCTAGCTCGCCACCAAGTGGGACAGAAGCAGCCAGAGCTGCGGGGCGCCCCCTAGAAGACCTGCGGCGGCTGCCAGCAGCAGGGGCGAGCGTCAGCTCCCGAGGGGCGGCACTGAGGGATATCACTCACATGCCTGACAGACGTCCTCACGCGCCTGACGGATGCCCCTGACGGCACTGACGGATAGCCCTCAGGAGCCTCCTCCGAGGACACGAGGTGGTGCGTAGCAAGGGGAAGCGGCCGTGCGGAGCGAGCGGAAAGCGGCCCTGCAGGAGAAGAGGGCACAGGCCTCTGTAACGCTTTTGCCCACAAGGGCGGTTCTATCCTCGCAGACGAATAAAGACGTGTTTTAGCTATTCCAATCTATGAGCATCAATATCCCCAGCTCCTCGCTGCCTCGTGTGGTCATCGCAGGCGGTGGCTTCGGCGGCTCCAAGCTCGCCCAGGAGCTCGACAGCAGCCAGCTTTCAGATCGTCCTCATCGATCAGAACAACTACCACCAGTTCCCCCGCTGATCTACCAGGTGGCCTCCTCGGGGCCTGAGCCCAGCAGCATCGCCTTCTTCCGCGCAGCCTTCCGCCGCAAGGGTAACTTCCTCTTCCGCCTAGCATCGGTCGAGGCGGTCGACGCCGAGGCCAAGCAGCTCCTCACCTCCGTGGGGCCCGTCAGCTACGACTACCTCGTGCTGTCCTGCGGCGGGACGACAAACTTCTTCGGCAAGGGCAGGTGGCCGCCGCCCTACCGATGAAGACGCTCTACGAGTCGATGAACCTGCGTAACGTCCTGCTCCAGCACGTCGAGCAGGCCCTGGTGGCAGACCATCCCGAAGAGCAGGCCGCCCTGCTGCGCGTCATCATCGTCGGCGGCGGCCCCTCAGGGGTCGAGATCGCTGGGGCGCTGGCGGAGATGAAGCGCTACGTCCTGTCCAGGACTACCCGGGGCTGGATATCGACGCCCTCGAGATCCATCTGGTGGATGCCGCACCGCGCCTCCTGGGGCGATGAGTGAGAAGAGCTCCGAGGCCGCAGCCCGTGGGCTGAGGAGCCTAGGGGTGGAGCTGCACTTCGGCAAGATGGTCACCGACTACGACGGGCTGACGCTCTCCTTCGCCGACGGCGAGTCCATGCGCTCCCGCACCGTCATCTGGGTGAGCGGTATCACAGCCAACGAGGTGGCGGGCCTTGCGGCAGAGACCCTCGGCCGTGGCCGCCGCATCCTCGTCGACGCCCATGGCGAGGTCTCAGCTACGGACATCTTCGCCCTCGGCGACCAGAGCCTCATGACCACGGACCCCAACTACCCGCAGGGACATCCCCAGCTGGCCCAGGTGGCGCTGCAGCAGGCTAAGCTACTGGCCGCCAACCTCAAGGCACGCCTCGACGGCCACCCCAGCGTCCCTTCGCCTCCGCGACCTGGGCTCTGGCGGCCACCATCGGGCGTAATAAGGCCGTGGCCGAGATCGGCCGCATGAAGTCGGGGCGGCTTCTCCGCCTGGCTGCTGTGGCTGGTCGACACCTACGCTCCATCCTCTCGGTGCGCAATAAGATCATCGTCCTGCTGAACTGGTCTGGAACTACATCACCACGACCGCTCGCTGCGCCTGATCCTCGGCGCAATATCCCCGTCGAGCCGCGCGACCTCCGTCGCCAGCGCTCGCTACCCTACTGCCTCCTATAGCTATGATCGCTGACGGGCATCTCCGTCCTCCTCCTCGGCCTCAGCTGCCTCAGCTGGCGCCTCGTGACCATCGCCCCATGACGCCCGCCCTGCGCTGGATCGTCCTGGGGCTGTGGATCAGACCTTCGCCCTCAGCTTCGTCAGCCTGCTCCTCAGGGGCAGTCTGTCGGTAGCCGTGACGCGCTATACCTACCCTTCAGCACGTCCTGGATCTCTGGCTGCTCACCTTGTCCTCCTCTTCCTGGCGCTCGACCTGCCGCCTGTCCCGCAGCTACGGCTGCTCGCCCCGGCCGCTGGCGGGCGCGCTGGGGCTCCTCATCATCGGCATTTCGCCTGGGGTAGCTACCGCTACCAGCACAAGGTGCGTGTACCGCTCGACCTCACCGTGGCCAAGCAGCTGGAGCGCCGATCAAGATCGTCGGATACTGTGACCTGCACCAGGCGGCTACAAGCCGCGAGGAGCTGAGCCGCTGGGTGCAGCTGATCAGCCAGCGCACTGACCTCATCCTCATCGCGGGCGACCTCGTGGATGGCGACGTGCGCCCCGTGCTGGAGGATCGCCTCGCCGAACTGGTGAATCAGCTCGGGCCCCGTCTACGCCTGCCTCGGCAATCGCGGAGCTACATCGGCGGCGAGGCGCGGGAAGAACTTCATCCGTCGACGAAGATCCAGCTGCTGCAGGACTCGGTGGCCACATTCGAGGACAAGCTCTGACATCATCGGGGCGCGATGATGCGACCAATCGCCGTCGCCGCTCGCTGCAGGAGCTGACGGCAGGGGCTCGACCGCACGAAGCCCATCCTCCTGCTCGACCATCAGGCCCACCCACCTCGAGGAGGCCGAGCAGTATGGAGTAGACCTCCAGCTCTCAGGGCAACGCACGCGGGCAGGTCTTCTCAACCTCGTCGTGGACCAGCTCTTCGAGCGGGCACGCGTCTACCACTGCATGGCGCCACGCGGTACTACGTCTCGAGCGGCATAGGCATCTGGGGCAGGTACCGCACAGGCACCCAGGCGAATACGCTGTCATCGCTTCTTTCGCCCCCAGGCGAACTAGCCCGACGCCCGCCCATCTCGAAGCTCACCGCCGAGGCCTAGCCCGCCCTCCTCTCTCCGCAAGGGCGCAGGGGCTAAAGACATCCGTCTTAGCCCCCTGCGCCCTTCGTGGCACCAGCCTCTTGCGCTGTGCGGGTAATTCCTATATCTTTGCCTCTGCCACGCCACTCACCTAGGAGGCGAGCGACGAGGGCGCCCCCTGCACCCGCGGGAGGCTGTCAGCTACACTACTTATTAAGATCATATGAAGAAAACGATCCTACAGCTAGGGCTCCCTAGCCCTTGGGTCAGAGCACACCCCTAGCGCAGGAGGCTGAGGCTCCCCTGCAGCGCCACCAGTACAGCTTCAGAGCTCGGCTCCCACAATGGGCCTGGCAGCCACGGAGTTCCCGACTCTCTCGCCGCTTCTTCCTCTTACCGCCCGGACAGGCTTGGCTATCAGGCCAGGCTATATAGAGGGCCATGGCAGGGAGAGCTGAACTTCAGCGGTCTAGCCCTTACCTAGCAAAGTTCGCACGCTGGTACTTCTCGAGCCTCCACCAGCCCCCTCAAAACTGTCAGAAGGGGCCATCTGAGCTTCTGCCCAGCAATCGAGGAGAAACAAGCTCTCCCTCTTCCCGGCCCCAAAGCCAAGGTCGAGTATGTCGTGGACAGATCTATAGCCCTTGGCCGAGCCCTGAGCTTCGGATGAGACCTTCGGGCTGAGCTGCAAAAGGGCCACCTGCGCCACTCGCTGGGGCTGGGCTGCGTGTCTGCAACCGCATACACATGTATGATGGCACGAAGTTTTGGTCCTCGGAGTAGCCAGAGAGGCGAGACCCCCATCCTCCTCGAGCTGCAGTACGGGATTGGGCTCTAGGGCTATAGCTGCCGCTGCCTGCCTCCTAGAGTAGGCGCGGGAGCCAGACGCTCTACGCGCCCATGAGGCCGCAGAGCGACCCTGCTCGGTATTGGCCTCTCGCCATCCAGCCCGAGGTCTGGCGGCACCTCAGCGCCAGGCGGGCTGAGTCTACAGCCGGCAGCGGGACGGGCCGAAGGCGCACGGCAGGGCAGCGGTCGGTCAATTCTCGTACTTTGCGCTGGGAGACAACACCATACACAATAGATATAGCTATGTGTCGCACTACTATCGCGGCGGCGCTGCGCCTTTCAGCCAGGTCGAGAGCAGTGTCACGCTCGCCGGCTGGGTACCAGAAAGGACGTCGCACGGGCGGCATGATCTTCGTCGATCTGCGCGTGACCGCTACGGGCATCACTCAGCTGGTCTTCAACGAGAGCCTCGTCGGCGGACCTCATCGCCCAGGCTGAGAAGCTGGGGACGCTGAATACGTCATCCAGGTCTCCGGCAAGGTCGCCGAGCGTGAGAACAAGAAACCCTAAGCTCGACACGGGCGACGTCGAGATCCTCGTCGAGGCGCCCTCAGCGTGCTCTGGCCCGCCTCGGAGGTCCCCCTTCACCATCGAGGACGAGGACCGACGGCGGTGTGATGACTCATGTAGTGACCGTACTGTCGACCTGACGCCGCAGGCTGCGCAGCAACCTCGAGCGCTGCGTCACCACGCTGTCGCGGCTGCACGTCGCTACTCGACGCGAGGCGTCCTCGAGGCCGAGACGCGCGTACTGACTCGATCTACCCTGAGGGCGCCCGCGACTTCGTCGTGCCCTCGCATGCACCCCAGATCAATCAGTTCTACGCCCCGCCGCGGTCACCGCAGACCTCTCAAGCAGCTGCTGGATGGTCAGTGGCTTCGACCGCTGGGCCTCCCAGATCGTCAAGTGCTCTCACGACGAAGACCTGCGCGCTGACCGCCAGCCGAGGTTCACGCAGACTCGACTGGTGAGATGCGAGCTTTCGTGGAGCAGGGAGGATGTGCTGACCCATCTTCGAGGGCATGACGAAGTACCTTCTCCCAGGAGCTGCTGGGCGTGGAGGTCGCCACTCCTTCGCATGAGCAGGCAGCGAGGCGATGAGCTGCTACGTGGTCGGACAAGCCCGACACGCGCTTTGGCATGGAGTCGGTAGAGCCGTGATGCGCTCTCGGGCTTCGGCTCTGGGGTCTTCGACGATGCCGTCACCATCGGGGGCATCTGGTGCCCGGGTGCGCGCGCTACACGCGTAAGCAGCTGGATGCCCGACGCATTTCAGACAAATCAAGCGCCCGCAGATCGGTGCTAAGGATGGTCTACGCACGCGCCGAGGCCGACGGCACGGTCAAAGCAGCGTGGACGTGTTCTGTCAGCCAGGAGACGCTGCAGGCACTGGCCTCCAAGATGTGCAGGCCGTACCCGGCGACTCCCATCCTCATCCTCCCGGGGACGGAGCGATGGCGTACGCAAAGCAGCTCATGCGAGCTCGGCTAGAGCTGGGCTCTGCAGCTCGGGCCTCAGAGACAAGCGCGTTCTCCTGCCTCTGGGTGGTGGACTTCCCGCTGCCTTCGAGTGCGGGATGAGGAGACCTGCAGCGCCCCTGCGCCATGCACCACCCTTCACTCGCCAAGCCTGAGGTACATCCCCTGCACTGGCGACCGACCCAGGAGCCGTGCGCGCCAATGCCTGCGACATGGTCATCAGCGCGTGCCGGAGGTCGGCGGCGGCCTCGATCCGTATCCACGATACGGCGGGGCCACGCAGCTGGATGTTCGACCTGCTCGCTTCACGAGAAGGCTCGAGCAGTCTCGGCTCTCTCGTGAGATGCCTTCAAGCACGGGGCTCCTCCCACGGCGGGCTGGCCTACGGGCTGGATCAAGCTTCCGGTCTCGCCTCTTCGCTGGGCTGGACAGCATCCGTGACTGTATACTGCCTCTCTCTCAAGAACAACTTCTGGCCGCGACGTGATGATCGATGCACTGCTCATCGACCAGGAGCAGCTCGACGAGACTCCTGCCTCCTCCCTCACGTCAGCCCGAGAAGCGCACCCGTCACGTGCTGCAGTCCACCCCGATGGGCTGCGCTGCCTCTGGAGGAAGTGCCTCTGCTGCCCGAGATCCACCTATGTTATGGCATATACCGTCTATCCTCGCTCTCGGACGAGAACGGCTTCTTCCGCCGCGAGCGCTCATCGACCCGAGGCGAGCTTCCTGCAGCCCAATCACCCCATCCTCCGACAGCCTGGGCTGCGTCGACGAGCTGACGGAGCTTCTACGTCCGCGACGAGGACGCAGCAGGAGTGGAGGAGGATCACCCGCACGGTGGACATGGGCCACGCCCCGACGAGGACAGCCACCTGCTGATGGCCGACACGCTGCCGCGGAGGACAGCCTGCGAGCGCGCGTGGCGACCACCTCTTCTTCGTCTTCGACATGCTCCAGTGAGCGTACCTCTTCATCGAGGGTACTGAGGAGCTCGCAGCCCGGCAAAGAGTTTCTCGAGACCCCCAGAGGATCCCTCAGTGAGGGCAAGGCGCTCGAAGCAGATTGCCTCCTTCGAGGAGTGCCGCTGACACAAGCGCTGCGGCTTTTCATCTCTGGGACGCCCTTCGAGGGCGAGGGACTTCGGGGATGGGTCCTTCTTCCAGCGAGGACGAGCTTGACCTCGAGGGGCTCTCGACATCGCGGATGCCGAGAGCATCTGCAGCCCGCTGCTCCCTGGTCCTCGTGCCCACGCAGGGCAAGACGGAACCAAGCATCCGTCTGGCGCAGCGCCTCTCACTGAGCATCCTCTCGAAAGCTGACTCGGCGGGCAGATCCATCATGCAGGCCCTACAGGCAACAGCCGCCCCTCCCCTCGAGGAGCGGGCGGCTGTGCCTCGTACCTCGCCCGCACACGCAGCATCCCACGACTACTAAGCAGCGCCTCCGACTCGCGGGCAGGAGGTGCTGGAGACGCTGGCGAAGCTCTTCTGCGGAGCAGTCCGTCGTCCCTCGCGGGCGGCTCGATGATGTGCGATCGATGCGCTCTGCCGCAGGCCTCGACGCCGTGCCCAGCGTGCCCGAGGAGCTACTGGCGCCGCGCCAGTCTGGCAGTGCTTGCTGACGCCGGAGGGGCTGAGGGCATACGCCGGGAGCTGGAGCAGGTCGACCCCACTACCTAAGGCAGGTCGACTCCGCCAACCACAAGCACGCCTCCACGCCTGGGAGTAACCACCTCGCCACGGGGCCGCCCTTTCCAGCAGCTACCACCGAGGGAGCCCAGCAGCGCCCCTTCCCATCCTGAGGGTCGGGCCTCCAGCGCCCGCCTTCGAGCCGCGCCCGCATCGATCAGCGCGTGGAGCTGATGCTCGAAGGCGGGGCTGGAGGCCGAGGCGCGCGCCGTCTACGCAGCGGCTCAACGCGCCGGAACAACACCGCCAGGTTGCAAGCGAGCTCTTCGCCTGCTCTCGGCAGCACCATCGACCGCGCCGAGGGCCATCCGCCCCATCGCTGCAACAGCCACCACTACGCCCGCAAGCAGCCGGCTGGTGGCAGCGCGATCCCTCCATCCACTGGCTCGACGCCAGCGGCGACCTCCCTCGGGTCGGTGCTGGCCTTTACTGAGTGCACAACTCCCTTGGGCTGGCGCTGCAGCGCTCCCTCCCCGACCAAGGGCGATTTCCCTCCCCACCAAGCGGCACGACAGCTGTCCAAGCGGCCTCAGCAAAGGCCGCTCGGCAGCTCAGCGCCGCTCAGGGGTCCGCTGCTCACGCCGCGAGGTAGCCCTCAGCCCGCTGACTGCCGTCTCCCGTCGCTGACTGCCGTCCGTCGGGCGGCGACTGGATATCCCTCGAGCGCCTTTTCCCCTTGCTTTAGAGCTCCTCTGGCGTCGACCTCCCGCCTGCGCAGCTGAGCTGGAGGCGGTAGGAGGCTGAGTGCACTGAGACTACTAGCAGCGCTTAGTGATGTGGATAAATTTCCCCGTAAATTTGCGGAGCAAAAGGCAGGGTGAAGGCTCATGGGCCACTCTCGACCATGCACTTTACCAAAAGCAGTATAAACAGTATTCACGTATAAGTAATAAGTAAGATGATTAAAGTAGGTAATACGGCTTCGGACGTCATCGGCCGCTTTCTACGTCTTCCGTGCTGCCTCAGAAGCGTACGGACATCGAGATCGTAAGGTATCAGCCCATGCCTCCTCGATGCAGTACGCCCAGCATACATGCGCGAAGTACGACACGATGCACGGTTCGCCGATCGGCACGGTCAGAGGTTTCATGTAGATGGTAACCTCGTGGTCAACGGCAAGACGAGTCTGCATCACCGCCGAGCGCAACCCCGCCTGACTCCGAAGTGGGACGCCATCTGCGTGCTGAGTACGTCGTCGAGTCTACCGGCCTCTTCCTCTCAAGGACACAGGCTCAGGGTCACATCGACGCTGGTGCTAAGTATGTCGTAACGTCTGCTCCCTCCAAGGACACGACACGCCCTAGCGTTCGTCACGTAGGGCGTCAACGCAAACAAGTATGTCAAGGGCACGCAGTTCGTATCGAACGCTTCGTGCACGACGACTCGTCTCGCTCCTCTGGCGAGGTGCTGCACGACAACTCTCGGCATCACCGACGGTCTGATGACGACGGTACACGCCACGACGGCCACGCGAAGACGGTAGACGGTCCTTAGCGCTAAGGGACTGGCGGTGGGTGGCCGCTGCCGCTGCCAGCAACATCATCCCCTCCTCCTACGGGTGCTGCGAGGCTGTAGCAGGTAAAGGTTGTCCCCGGGCCCAACGGTAAGCTGACGGGTGTGGGCCCGCGTGCCTACCACGATCTCGTCGTAGACCTCACGGTCGAAGATCGCCTGCTTCCGCCTGCTAGCTACGCAGAGATCTGCAGAAGTCATCGCGAAGGCTTCCTGGAAGGCGAACTGAAGGCATCCTCGGCTACGCGCTGAAGACGTTTGTATCCAGCGACTTCCTCGGTGACACGCGTACGTCTCATCTTCGACGCTCAGGCTGGCATCGCTCACGAGCGGACAAGTTCGTCAAGCTCGTCAGCTGGTACGACAACGAGATCGGTTACTCCAACAAGGTGCTTGACCTGGATCGCCGTCATGGCTAAAGATGAAACGGCTAATCGCCCGACACCCGCTGCTCACGAGGCGTCCTGAGACCACGCCCCATGCTGTCTCGGACGCGACTTTTGCCCTAAACCCTAAGCCTCCCAGCCTCACTCTCTCTCTCAGGAGATACGCATGTATACGTCCGAGACTGGGTATGGAGGAAGCGCCACTTGAGCTTTACTCTGGGACGTAGCCCTCGAGGAACGAGTATCCTCCTCAGCTTGCCTGGAACGAGGCCAGGCTTCAACAGGGCCAGCCCATATAAAGCCCAGTAGCGTGGCCCTGCCCGCGACTAAACCCTGGGCAGGCTAGATAAATGACTATCAAGCCTCATAGCAGGGCGCGACCTTACGCCTCCATGCGCATGAGGAATGCTGCTCCGACTTCACAGCTGCTCCTTCCCAAGGGTCGCCCCTGCAGGACTCTCATGTATCGACGAACTTAACCCAGGGTTCCGTCCGCCTGCAGCGTTTCCCTCACCCTGGGCTTTGCATCGGATCGGACTTCGCTGGGGCTTACTCAAGCCGCTTGACCTTGGCAGAGTGACACAGATAGCACGGCTGCGGGCTCCTTCAGCCCTTGACCTTTTGGCAGGAATAACAGGGATCAAGGAGGCTTACTCCATGGCTTCGCGCTCCTCCTCGCTCGCGGCGGGTGAAGGGGCCGCAGCGCCGAGGGGCGCGCGGCGGGAGACGGCTGCTGGGCTGCCCGAGGGATGGAGCCCAGCTGTTAGTCAGCAGGCTGCACTGGCTGGCTGATAGGACTGCGCTGGGCGCGTGCGGTAGGACGTGCACAATCGACGAGGGCTGCTGGGCAAGGCTCTTTTCATAGATGGGGCCCATGCAGCGAAGCAATAGCCTCAGTGGCCTGACCGATAATGACTTAGCTGGCTGGACCGACAGGCCTCGGGCTCAGTCGACCGATAGCCCCGGCCGTCTTAGGGATACCCCCACACCGCTGAGGGACGTCCTCAAGGCTCTGCGGATACCCATCAGAGCGCCCTCCCTAGGAGCGGGCATGGCACGCCTGCGCCCTCCAGCCAGGAGCAGTGCGCGGCGGGCACTGGCAGCCTAGAGGAGCAGCCAGCCCTCGAGGCGGCGGCAGAGGCGCCAGGGAGATTGAGGAGGTGCATTACGCCATCTTTACAGGTAGCGAAGACGCTAGACACATTCACCCATTTACTAAGGATTACGGATATGGCCAATTGTCTCGAGAGGAATTTCTTCCTCGGTGCGCTCATTGGAGCCACCAGCAGAGTGCAGCCGCCGCCATTTGCTCTCTGACCGTCGTAGCTGCGAGCTCGCCGCAGACAATGTATCCAGCTCCGTAGAGCGCGCCCGGCAGCACTCGCCGAGGGCTACTACGAAGCCAAGTGAACGCTATCGGCGCCATCGCAATCGCCTGACCGATGAGACGCAGGAGCTCATCGATGAGGCGAAAGGACGAGTGAATAGCCCCTCAAGCGACGCACACGCAGTATTAACCACTGAGTAGCGCCACTGCCAGAGTACTCCAGGCGATACCGAGTACGCTGAGCACCTTGGCTGGCGCTCTCTATGCTACCCACCTGCATGGCTGCTACAGTTGAGACAGCTTTCCTCATCAAGCTCTATCGCCTCGGTCGGCGACGGCTCGACGTGTCGGTGCTCAGCATCGGCACCCGGATGACGCACAGTGCCGAGTCTCCTCTTCTGGGTGATCATCGGCCTACGCACTCTTCCTCTTCCTCGCACCCATTGTCGCAGCAGGCCTGCTGCCTCCCTCCTTCGAAGTGAGGTCCGCCCGCCTCGCTACCGCCACCCCCGCTCGGCCATGCGCACTTATCCTCCTGACGCCCCTTCTGCGCTCCTGGCTGCAGCACCGCGTGCGGCAGGCCGTAGCGCGGCGTGTGCTGGCGCGTGCGCCTGCAAGATCAACGACCCAGCCGGATCGTGGCGACGCGAGATCAGCTGCACAGTCGAGCCTCGACCGACCCGAGGGCGAAGTCACGCGGCCTTGCAACAGCGCGGCCTCAGGCGTAGCCTCGTCGAGCGAAGCCGCTCTTACCGGAGGAGATGGCACGCGACGTACGCTGCACTGCATGAGGGCTACAGGGGAATCCTAAGCAGCACCGCACAGCGTGGGGCCATCAACTACGCCACACGCTGCCAGGGTGTGAGCTCCGTCCTGCGCTCTTCGGCGCGAGGAGCCTCTACGCGCCCAGCCGCCCCAGCGCCCAGCCGCCAGCGGTAAGCCCAGCTCCCGCCTTACCAAGGTCCTCGCCGGACGCATGCCGCGGGCCTGGTCAAGATAGCCCCTATGCACTCATCGCCTGGGACTTCGTACCGCCCGACGCTGATGGTACCGCCATGGGAGCAGCTGCAGCACGGCCTGCACCTCGCCTCTCTTCATTCCCGCCGCAAGCGTCGCTGGCCCTCTCTTAGCCCTCACGTCTCAGACACGGCACCTCACCTGAAGCGCACCCAGCCACTATGGCTACCATCGTCGGAATGGGAGAAAGCCTCCTGGGCACTCCCTGAAGCCGCAAGTTGCCACTCGGCGGCGCGCCCGCCAACTTCGCCTACCACTGCCGTAGCCCCGGCCAAGAGGCACGCCGTCACAGCAGCGCGATGCCCCTCGACGAACTGGCCGCCAGCCTCGACGCCCGTGGCCCTCGGCCGCGCGTACAGCGCGTAGAGGAGCACCCCACAGGTCGGGCACCTCGTGCAGCTCCGCGAGGGCTCAGCTATGAGATCAAGGAGGACGTCGCCTGGGACCACATCGCCCATACAGAGGAGCTGTGCGAGCTCGCCCGCCGCTGCGATGCGGTATGCTTCTGGCTCGCCATGGCAGCGCTCGTCAGTGCCGCCACTCATCCAGCGCTTCATCCAGGAGATGCCCGCGGGTACTAGCAGTCTTCAAGACATCAACCTCCGCCCTGCACTACTACAGCCGCGAGATCGTCGATGGTGCTAGCGCACGCCACATCCTCAAAGCTCAATGATGAGGAGCTGTCGTCCGTCGGCTCGTGCTCCTGAATATCCACGGCACCGAGCAGGAGATATGCCGCACGCTGCTGGAGCGCCGCTGCGCTCGACAGCCCTGCCGCTCAGACGCGCGGCGCCCTGGGAGTCACCGTCTCCACTACGTCACGGGCGGCTGCTGCCACCCTCAAGCCCACCACCCATCGAGGCCGACGACATGGTCGGTGCGGGCGGCTCGCTGCCGTGCAGCCGCCTCTGCGCCACCCTCATGGGCCGCAGCCGCGCCGGAGCGCGGTGCACAATGCCCTCGCATCCTGGCAGCCTACGTCTGCAGCTGCCGTGGGCGATGCCCCAGCTCCCCGAGGAGCTGCAAGCTAAGTAGGGCTACACCGCGCGGGCTCCAGCCGAGCCGACCGCCTCCAGGCTGCGAGAGCCAGCGCCGCATCCTGCGAGTGAGGGAGACATATAGTTAGCAGGACCAACTCTCCCGAGCTTGATCCTGTCCTTCGACTTCATCACTTAAACGGTTTACTATTTACAAGAGTTACGCGGTCAGAAGCCTCCTACTACTCCCTACAGCACAAAGGCATGGACCAGCCGAGTGACTACGCCCTAATACCCATATGTGATGATCTCGAGGCTAAAGGCTCACCTATAAGAGAGGATCGCGCTGCACGCCGCCAGCAGACCTACATCTTGTCCTAGCATCTTCGTGGAGGCCTCAGCCCGCAAGCGCAGACATTCACCACGCGACGACGCGAACTCATAGCAAGCAGCTCAGGGACCAGACCCCACCAGCCCCATCTGAGTGCCCTGACTCACGATGAGTCGACTCATCACCAGCAGCGCTGCAGCCCTCCTGATCATCACACGCATGGAGCGCATACCGCTGGGCTGCGAGAAGACCATCAAGCTAGCTCTGCACAGGAGCACGGCGCAGACCTCAAGAGACTTTACTGCTGCTGCTCAATAGCGCGGTCGTGGAGAGACTATCGTCCCTCCCAGGAGCAGATCCATGCAGCGTACACCCTCGACAGCCTGATCACTCACCTGTCGAAGTCCCACACTTTCCTCGACTACCGCCTGCCCTCGATCCGTCAGCGCCTCCTCTCGGCGATCTCCTGACTGCCCACGTATGAGCTGGTCTACGTGATCCGTCGCTTCTTCGGCACGAGTATGTGCTGAGAGGACGCAAATGTGCCACATGGGCTACGAGGATCGCCGTTCTATGCAACTGCAAGCTCGCCGCTGGGGAGCGCGATAGCCACTACAGCATCTCCATCTCCAGCCGCCGCCGCGGCAGATCGAGCTCAAAGATCACCCAGGCTGAAGAACCTGCCTCATCGGCACTACCCCATCCAGGGCGGCTACGAGGCTGCGACCGTCCTATACGATATATCTGCAGTATCGAGGATGGAGCTAGCCTCGCCAACTAAGTGGTCGAGGACGAGATCTTCCACCCACACATCAGCCATCTGGAGCAGCGGTTCGCCGACTAGCCCCATGCTCTCGTGATAGCTCCTCATCCCTTGCCTCCTATGCTCACCTCGGTCAGTAATATGCCATCGCCAGGCCTCCGCTATCGTGCGCGCAAGTGGACTCCTAGGGCGCAGCTACGCCGCAGCTACCTATCAGGCGCGAGATCGATCCACCTCTGGACGAGCAGCGCCGTGAGTGGCAGGACGTGGCCGCCGCCATCTCGGCAGACATCTGCCCATCAGACATGCTCACCGCCACACCCACGCTATTGCAGCTCCCCGATCTTAGCCTTCGAGACCAAGCTTCACGCCATCGGCTACGGCAGCTGCGACCCCTTGATCCTCCGTGTGAGTACGACGGTGTGATCCGCCTCACCGACAGCTCCAGCCCAGATCCTCCGAGGCCATCGACATCCTGCCGCAGAACGAGGCAGGCGCTGCCTCGGCGTCTCGAGGCACCAGATGCTGACGCCCCGCGAGGCGCGAGATCATCATCTGCGTCGTCAAGGGATGACTAACAAGGAGCACTGCGGGACTGGCTCACCTCCACCCATACTCGTCATCACCCATAGGCGCAATATTCCGCAAGAAGCTGGCAGATCCACAGCCCCAGTGAGCCTGACGATCTACGCTATCTGTGAACAAGCTTCGTGGAGCTTCCGAGGACATCAGGACGAACATCTGTTTCCAGCCCTAGGATGGCAGAGGCTTCACACCTCGTTACAGCAGCGCTCTCATCGCCTTCCAGCCTAGCCTCGGTCAGTGGTGGCGCTGCTGTCGATCTGGTTTGAATACGAGAATAAGTATGCCTTGGTCCGCCCTCTATCAAGGGGCGGAGGTCAGACCAAGCAGACAGATGACAGGGCCAGAGTCGGTCCAAGGCCACTGACTGATATCCTCAGCCTACTGACTGATAGCATTCAGCGCGCTGACTGCCGTCCCTCAGCGTCCTGACCGATGCCTCAACCACACCTCTTCGGTCTCTCTCAGCCTGTTCCTGCCTGCTGTATCTCAGCGACCTGACTACACTGTATCGGCCCGAGCCCGCTTTAGCCCTTCGCCACGCACCGTCACCACAATCAGCACGACGTGATACCCTACGACCAAGCTAAGTACGAGGCGGGTCGCGCAAAGCCCTGCGGGGTGCCCTCCAAAAGCCCAGAGTGAGGGAAACGCTGCAGGCGGACGGGAACCCGAGACAGCAACTCTGTACTTCCTAAAGAGCTCGCAGGGGCGACCCTCAAAACAAACGAAAGCAAAAGCGGAGTGAAACTAGCGACAGCGCCTATAACTGCCATGGACTCGCCCCTGTAGGGGCTCTATCCTTTTTACACTCGGGCTACCTGGGCCTGGTCGCCCTTGCAGGGGCTGCCTCACCTCTGGGCTTTGATCAGGTCGTACCCTGCATGGGCTTATCCTGCCACCCCAGCACTGCGCCCAGTCCCTTCGCCACTGCACCACACCAAGCAGCCCGCGACGCATACGCCTAAACCAAAGCTAAAGTGCACGAGCGACCGCGCGCAGCAGCTCCCTGCGAGGTGCTCCTCTGTGCACGCAGGGTGAGGGAACGCGTAGGCGGCGGTGACGGAACCCTGGGTCAAAGCGCACCATACTTAGCGAGCCCCACAGGGGCGACCCGTCAAAGCGAACAAAGCAAAGTGCCGGAGTGAAACTACCCACAGCACTACAGCCATTTGCTGATGATCGCCTGTAGAGGCCTCATCGCTTTTGCCTCGGCTGCAGGGTTTGGCTCGCCCTTGCGGGAGCTGCGCACCCTGGGCTTTGATCGGTCCCTAGACACTGGCGCTACCCACCCCAGCACTGCGCCTTAGTCTTTCGCCACGCACCACACACGCCAGCCCGCGAGCGCATGCCAGACCGAGCAAGATGGTAGCTGGCACCAGCACCCAATCTCAGCCATATCCTGTGGTGTAAATACTCAGAGCGTACCCAGTCGAGTCCCTTCGGCCTGATATCCATCGGTCTCTGGAGCCTAGGCACTGCACGCGGGCTAAGTCACCGCAATTCCCGTATTTTGCGCTGGTGAAAAGCTTTTACACAATTAACGTTAAACAAGATTGCGCATGAACATTGAGACCAGTCTCAATTTCGCGCAAGAAGGCTTTCGATCCGCGTGGACTTTAACGTGCTGAGCGCGAGACTTCAACACCACGGACGATACGCGTATCCGTGCTGCCGGGCGCTCACGCTCAAGAGATCCTCGCCGACGGTGGCTCCTACGTCATCTCGGTTCCGCACCTCCAGCCGTCCGGCAAAGCCGAGGATGAGTTCCTCCTCCGCCACGTCCTCGCCCACGTCCCAAGTGCGCTTGCGTAGACGTCAGGACGCTGACCGCGCAGGCGAAGAGCGCGCAGACTCCGCAGCCAACCTCGAGCTTCCGGTGAGGCCCTCCTGCTCGAGAACCTCCGCGCTACGCTGGGGAGGAAGGCAAGCTGCGGCCTGGCCAGTTGTTGAGGACCGCGCATGGACGAAGAGGCCGCTGCCGCCAAGAAGGCCGTCGGCGAGAGCCAGGAAGGAGCTCACGCAAAGAGAGCTCGCTGCTCTGGCGACGCCCATGTCAGCGACGCCTTCGGCGCGGCACCGCCGCGCGCACGCCTCCACGGCCTCATCGCTAGCTTACTTCGACGCCGCACAAGCCCTCTGCATACCTCATGGGTGGCGGAGGCCGCGCCGCCGTCGACGTGGTGCGGGACGTCAGGCGGCCCTTCCTGCTGCTGCCTGCCTGCCGTCTGTGTGGATCCGAGGTATCGGTCCGACACGACATCGTCGAGGAACCTGCCTGGGTGGGTGGTCTGCGACAGCCTCATCTCACCGGTGTTATGACCTACACGCTCTGCTGGTCACCGGGCGCGGCGGCAAACATCGGTGCCTCGCTCTTGCGAAGAGGATAAGCTCGACCATAGTGCGCGAGATCGTCGCCAAGGCCAAGGCCAACACGGCGTGAACCTCGTCCTGTCGAAGCGGACTCCAAGATTGCGGATGCGCTTCGGCAACGACGCTAAGACCGACTTCTGCAGCAACGACAACATCCCGCGGGCTGATCGGTATGGACATCATCCTTATTAAGTATCGGGAGGCTTACCGCAAGGTCATCCTCGAGTCCAAGACCATCCTCTGAACGGTCCTACGGGTGTTCGGAGATGGACAACTTTGCCGATGGCTCGCGTGCTGTGGCTGCTGCCATCGCTGGAGGCTACGGGCTATGCGCCTTCTCCTCGTGGGTGGTGGCGACAGCGTAGCCTGCGTCAAGCTCGGCTACGCTGACAAGGTATCCTACGTCCCACTGGTGGCGGCGCCTCCCGGGAGGGCCATCGAGGGCAAGTAGTTTCGGTATCGCTGCCATCGAGGAATAAGCCCTCGCTGAGCTAAGAATAGAGCCCCCTAGCGTCCGAGTGACGCTAGGGCTTTGCCATTCCCATGCCTTGTGAGGGAGAGCTGAGCTACGAAGTGCCCTGAGAAGGCTCGCGGTCAGTAGCTGTGCGTTTACCGCGATTTAGATACTGATGGCGCCCGGAGAAAGTCCCAGGCGCGGATCTGATTCTCGAGGAAGTGGCGGTAGGGCTCCTGACCCAATGGGTGGAGGTTAGCGAAGAAGCGTGAAGCCTTGGCACAGCCGTGGCAGCCGCATCACGCACCCCTGATCTTGATGTACTTTACCCTGGTGGCGGGGCGGCGTAGCCTCGATGATTAAGCAGCATCACCATTGAGCTTGGAGGTCGGGATACGCTTGCTGCGGCGCTTCGTAGACGGGCCTGCACCTCCTCCAGCACCTTGAAGATACGCCGCTTCCGTCAGCGCTGAGATGAAGATGATGTGGGAAGTCGGTGAAGGGCGCGCAGGGCGCTGGCGGACAGCGGTTCGGAAGGTCTTGATCACGACCTGGCCTCTTTGTCCTCGACGAGGTCCTACTTATTGATGCAGACGATGAAGCCCTTGCTGTTCCTTCTGTATGAGCGAGAAGATGTTGAGGTCCTGCGCCTGATGCCGCGCGCGTAGCGTCCAGCATGAGCACGCAGACGTCTGAGTTCGATCAAAGCGGATGGAGCGTGATGACTCATAGTACTCTAGGTCTCGCTGACTTTACCTGCGCGCAGGATGCCGTGGCTGGCCTGGCTGAGGTAGAAGTTCATAATGAACTCGTGGTGCGTGTAGATGGAGTCGCGCGTCGTGCCCGCCACGTTGGTGACGATACAGGCCTCACCGATGAAGGTGCTGATGAGGAGTGACTCTTCTGCGTTGGTCGGCTGACGATGGCGATACGTGGGGCATCCAGTTAATCTTCACCCTCTGTCAGCCCTCGGCAGCTCTCGACGACGGCGTCCAGCAGATCCCCTGTACCGCTGCCACCGATAGCAGAGATGGGCATGGACCCTGAGGCCAGCGGCGCAGAACCCGGCGGCGGCGGCAGTGCTGGGGCGAAGCTGGTCTGCCTCCCCACGGCCACCAGCACGGGCTTCTGGTGCGGCGGAGCGAAAGACCTCGCCGTCGAGGTCGGTGATGCCGCGTTCTACGTCGACGATGTGAAGAGGATGACGTCGGCCCGTCCATGGCTACCTGCACTGCTTCATTGATCTCGCCCTCGAAGACGTCCCCGCCGACGACCCAGCCGCCGGTGTCGACGATGGAGAACCCGTGTCGAGCCAGGTGACCTTGTTGTACTGACGATCGCGCGTCGTACCGGCCTCGACGATGGCACCGCGCGACTGTGCTAAAGTGTTGGAAGAGGGATTTCTGACGTTGGGGTGCCTTACCATTGCTACTAGATGACCTATTGATTCCTGTCTTTGCTGTTAATGTGGGCTAGCCTGAAGCCAGTCGAGGGCGGCAGCCATAGGCGCGCAGCATATCAGGTCGCATGCGCCAGTCCTTCTACCTGGATGGAAGATCTCATGAAGATACGCTTTGTCGAAGAAGCGCCCATGTCCTGTACATCATGCCGACTCTTGAGCGCTGCGCCCTTGTGCCCAATGATAATGCCCTTCTGCTGTCAAGGCCTTTCTGATGAGATGATCAGCGCCTGGATGTGGGATGCGTTCGTCCTCCTCCCTTGAAGGACTCTACGACGACCCTACTGAGTAGGGACTTCCTCTGGTAGTAGAGCAGCACCTTCGCGGAGCTTTTGACCCGGTGATGAAGAAGGGCGGGCTTGTCCGTCAGCGCATCCTTGTCGGGCCAAGGGGTGGAGGGCGGGATGAGGCTCGATACGGCGGCGCAGCGGCTGGACGTTGAAGTTATTCAGCGCTGATACATGGGGATGATCTCCGCCTTCGGTAGTAGCCTGCAGGTGCCAGCGCCTGACCAGCCTCCAGCCCGCTCTGGGTGAGGAGGTTCACCTTATTGATGACGAGGAGCACAGGGGCCTGGAGGCCGCGCACACGCCTGGAGGAAGAACTCGTTCTTAGTCCGTCGTCTCGACTGTGTCCGTGATGGTGAGCAGCACGCGTCGGCATCCCTGAGAGAGCGGACTCGCTGAACTCGAGCATGCTCTCCTGCGCTTTGTAGTTGGGGCCAGTAGCACACCGCGAATAAGCGTAGACGATTCGCAGCTCGGGCGCATTATCGATGCCTAGCGCGGATGTGTGGCGGTATTCAGGCCTTATGGGACATGGAGACGCGCTCCCCTACCAGCAGGTTCATCAGGAGTGACTTTTCATATTGAAGGCTTCATGATATTGACGCTTCCGAGCGGTAAGTGGGCCTGTACTACTTCGCTCATCGGTCTTGTAGCCTTATTATAACGATAAGAGCCTTACCAAGCTCCGCACCGCGGGAGGCGTGAAGGCTGGTGTAAGGTTCCAGTGGTGATTGACGCCCTAGTGCTTAGGGGCCACCGTAGGCCCACTTGACGCAGACGGCACCCCAGGTGAAGCCTGCGCCGAAGGAGGTCAGATCAGGCTGGTCGCCCTTTGTATTTCTTCGAACTCCCAGAGGCAGAGGGGATCGTCGTTGAGCCTGTATTGCCGCGGTACCTGATATTGACCACCGCCGCTCCATAGGCACCTATCCGATTGCGCCACGGCGTCGATGGATGTGCGGAGGTTGGCTCTGGAAGTGGCACGACCTGTACATGGCCTCGTAGCCAGGCCATTGCGCCGCATGATGTCGTGTGGCAGCTGGAGGATATACCCTGACGGCGTGTTTGAAGACCGCAGCGCCTCTGATAGATGCAGTGCTGACGCCTCGACCGTCCTGTGTGCGAAGCAGGCTGACTGGAGCCTCAGCACGGAGGATGAGGTTGTTACGCCCGATGCCATCGGTGGAAGCTATGTCCATCACCCCGCAGGCCTCGGTAGGCTCGAGGAGCACGCAGCCCGCGCCGTCGCCGAAGAGGGACAGGTAGCGCGGTCGGCGTAGTCGACGAAGGCTGTCATCTTCTCCGCCGCGACGACGAGGACACGCTTGTAGCGGCCTGAGCGGATGGTTGGCCCCCGTCTCTAGCGCGGTGAGCGAAGCCTGGGCAGGCGGAGACGAGGTCGAAGGTAAAGGTATTGACGCAGCCCGTGTCGTGCGCCACGATGGAGGCCGTCGTCGGGAAGCGGGTATGGTCGCCTGTAATGGCCGTCAGGATGAGCCCACTGATGTCTTAGGATCGATGCTGCTTCGGGAGAGGAGGTCCTGGACGGCCTGCACCGAGGTGTTATGCCTTAGTCGGTCCTTTGAGGACGCGACGCTCCTGATCCCTACGCGCGTAGTGATCCATCTATCATTGGTATCGACCAGCTTCCTCCAGGGTTTGGCATTACCGCTTATCCTCAAAGCAGGTAGCCGCCGATTACTGTGATGCATTGTGCTGATTATGCCCATAATGTGTCATGATAGTTCTTAGAGTTATGATCCCAACAGATACAATGTGAAGACGAAGATACGAAAAGCCCCAAAAGGCGTCCTTGGGGCTTTTTCGCAAGTGGGGTCTTAGCCTAGTCCTGCTCGATAGCGCGAGTTTGCCACGGTAGCAGCCGCAGCCGCATGGTGTGGCATATGCACTCAATGCAGTTAGCGTGCACTTAGCTAGGCGTAGGCATTGCTGCCTTGCCGCGTAATGACGCTTGGCGGTAATGGGTCTCTGGACCGTCTTCTTAGGATGCTACAAGTCTGGCTTTTGTTTTGAATTACCATTTTGCTCTAGCGTTGTTTCCAGTGCCGCCCAGCGCTCATCGATACCGTCCTCATCGCGGACGATCTCCCGCTGCTGGGGCCGAGGCCTGTCTGCCGCCACCTGCTGTAGGCGCGCATCATGTCCTCATTGTACTCACCTCCTCATGCATACGCCGCAAGGTGCAGGCCCAGCACGATATCCCCTGCACACGTCCACGTCAGGTCGAGGACACCCGTCGGGGACATTTAGAGCTTCACCTCCTCGCGATGCCTGTCGCCGAACTTCACCACAGCTCGCGCTCGGGTGTACACGCCGTCCAGCTCCAGCGGATCGAGGCAGCGGCCCAGGTCGTCCCCACGTAGCCGTCGTACTCTAGCTCCAGGCTGAAGACCCTCCATGATGTGATGAATGTATCGACAGTACACCTCCTGGAGGTGAAGTCCTCGGCACCCAGGTGCGGGAAATAGTCATCCCTAGCACCCAGTGTGTAGCCTGTGATCTCGGAGAGGCTCCTGAGGTCTACTTGTATAGATCGGTATGCATGTGTGAGGCTCCTTCAGCTATTTTATAAAAATCGCCAAAGATACGGGAAAAGGGTGCATACAATCACAAGCCAGCTCCCCAGCCTGAGCAGTGCGCTGACTCTGTGCCCACAAAGCCGCCCGCACGCCTTCCCTGGAGTGCGCAGCTCAGCCCAGCCCAGCTGCTGCAGGCCCTGCCCGCGGGAGGCCCCACATGCCCTGCGGGAAGGTCTCGCTTAAGGGATCTAAGGCCCTACCATGAGTGCACCAAGGGTGCCCCATGCAGTGGAGACGAGGCGCAAGAAGCGCACCAAGGCACTTCCAGCATCAAGCCCAAGCGACGAAGGCAAGGCGGACGGCGCTGTGACCCCAGTCGGACATGAGCTGCGTTAAGTCGGGGCGGAAGTATTATAACATCCAGCGCTGAGGGACGCCAGCCGATAGTTTTCGAGGGATAGGGGGACGGCCAAAGTGATGGCAAGAAATCTCAGCCCCACTCCTTGCTCACAGCAAGGCCATGAGCTGGCGGGGCAAGTGCAGTCCCAGCCGTACTGTGTCTCACGGGCAGCCTGCTGCGCCCCGGTCCCCTGCCCCACGGGACAGCTTCTGCCCACCCTAGACCAGTAGAGCCACTTGTGCACCCCTAGGGCCTGCGGGCTTTGTATCTTTGTCCAGTTAAGACTGGCATACGTCAAACAAGAAGAATGGGAAGAAACCCTATGTCAGGAGACAAGAAGATCAGAGCAGCCACGTCGGCTACGGCAAATATCGGCCGCTACACCATCGAGTTCCCCAGCGCTGCTCCTGACTTCTCGAGATCGCGGGCCGTCCGCCGCGACCCCACATAGATCCCCACGAGCTAGAGCCTCTACTGTGTCGTCGGCCCATCCAGGAGCTGGGACAGGTCGATAGCCATCCCCGGTGACGCCGACGCGTCTGGTGACAGGACCGCCTTGAGCCGTTTCCCTAGGATCACCGCCGATAGCTCTGACATCCACGGTGACATCCTCGCCCTACGCCACTCACTGGGCGCTGCAGAAACCGTGCCGCAGGCGTCACTGCCGGGGCGTCATCAAGGCAGGCTGGGGACCCTCAGTAGCGACTCTGTCGTACGGTCGCTGATGGAGGCCATCGTCCCTAAGGGATTACCTATACCAACTTCGGTCCTGATGAGATAGCACCGTAGCCGTCAGCGCCATCGCAGGCACAAGGCGCCTTGGATGACCATCCCCACGGGTACAGGCATCCACCGCCTACGGTTCATATCGAGCTCTCGAGCCGGCCATACCGACGAAGTCATCGCCGCTACCGTTATTTTGACTACTTGCCCACGCCGGACGACGCACGCCGCGTCGTCGACGACGTGGACTGTAGCTGATCGACAGGGCAACGGCGCGACGCGCAAGGGCGCCCCTGGGCAACGACGCAGAAAACCAGCTGCTGGAGTCCAACATGAAGATCAACAACCCCGCCCTCACGGCACAGATCCTCGCTCGCTGCGGCCGCGCCAGCCTCCCGCCAGCAGCCCGCTGCCACCATGCAGGAGCCCCTGTCATCGACCTGCTGCCCGGCGAGCGCGAGCAGGACGCCAAGCCTGCTAGCCTCTACCTTCTCACGGGCTCTGCCCATACGAACGCACACGCATGACATCCCATAGATCACGATGCTAGGAGCCATTACATGGACGTCGATCCGTGATCTTCGAGATCCTCGGCCGCGACATACGCTGAAAATGTACCTACTTGCCCTCGGGCCGTTTGCGTATCCTCGGCCTATGGGATCGAGGGAGCGCATGTGGCGCCGCGAGCGCCCTGATCCCGAGTGATGAACTCTATACATAGTGTGGGCACTGTCGGGGCGCGCCTGGGGCACGTCCTCTACGACCTAGGCTACTACCTAGCGCACCCCGCGAAGATCTTCGCCATCTGGGAGGGTGGCCTGCTAGTCACGGCGGCACGCTGGGGATCATCTCGCGGTATGCGGCTTCCATTTCGCGGCGCGTGACGAAGGGCCCATCCTCTGACGCCTGAATCGTCCGGGTTGTGTGCTCTACGGGTCTGGCGCGGCAGCAGCGCTCATTCAGTTCAAGTAAATCTGATGAATAGCGAGATCTTCGGCCGCCCTACGGACCTACCTCCTGGGGCTCTCGCCTCGCGCCATCGAGTACCGAGGATCGAATCCCGAGGGCCATCCCTGCCTGCCACCCGATCGCAGCTTCCACGAGGCGCTGGCCCACTCTGGTGACCCTTCGGCGTATGTACGGGCCCCTACTGGCAGCGCGAGCGCACGGTGCTACTCGGGGCTCATCGGCTGGTTCTTCGTGCCTGCCTCGGCCCCTGCCTCGTCGAGGGACTGGAAGAACGTGCAGTAAGCGCTGGGAGCACGACCCTCATCGCGCAAGTGGGCACAAGGCGGGGGCAGCCTCAGCATCCTCTGATCCTTGCGGGCTGGCCTCATCGTCTACGCCTACCGCCACCCAATCGCAGACCAAGAATAGATAGGCGCTAGTGGCTGTGGGAGCCTCGCTTCCCCAAAGCCGCTAGCGCCGCACCCAGCAAAGGAGAACACCAATTGTACACGACTATGTACCAAGTACCACAGATCACTGACCTGATCTACTACGGCCAAATGACAGGATGAAGGCGCTCTCGAGAACATGGAGCCTTCCCAGGCGTCGCCCATAATGCTTCATACCTGATCGTCGACGAGCACCACGCTCATCGACACGGTGGACGTCTGCTACAGCGACACCCTCCTGCCAAGCCTGACCTCCATCCTCCAGGCCGTCCCCTGACCACCCCATCATCAACCATGGAGCCCACCCGCCTATGGTTCCATCGCTGCCGCGCAAGCGCCACCCTGAGCCTGGGACCGGTGGCAATAAGAAGATCTTCTCGAGATGCCGCGCGGCCTCGTGATCACTGAGGCCGTGTAATGAGGTCAGAATGGGACGCGCCGAGGCAGTAAGTGTACGAGTCCTCTCATGGCGCCCATGGGTGCACCGCCTGAGGATGTTCACCTACGAGCAGCGCAATAGGCGTCCTTCACGGCCGACGCCTTCGTATTCCTTCTGGCGCGCTGGACGGCATCCTGCGCGATAGCGAGCTCGGCGACCGCCTGACCCACTCCTCCGCGAGATGGAGCGCTACTACGCCCGGCGCCATCGGCGCATGCATCCCTTCGTACAGAAGGCGCTGTCAACAAGGACAAGCAGGCCTCACCATCGACCACCCTGCCCCATGCCCACGGTGCGGTCTGAGCACCTGAGGGCTTCGGGGAGTGCGCGCGCTTCTACGACCGGGTTCATGCGCTTCGAGCCGAGGACTTGGCGGTCATCCTCTACGGATCGATGTATGGCAACATAGTCACGACGTCAGCACCGCCCGAGCCCCGGCAAGCGGGCATCGGGCGCATCGTCTGCCGCAACGTGAGCAAGTCCGACCCCCAGCTATCCTCGCCGCCGACGTCTCGCTACCGCGGCCCCATCATCGGCAGCCTCCACCCCATTGCGAAGCCTTCACGGCAGCTCCATCCATGAACCTCATCTGCATCCGTGAAGGTCAAGGGACAGACTCCCACATGCACTGGCCTTGGCACCTAAGTGCCTGCCGCCGCCGTGGGTAGTTTGAACTCGCCGAGGAGATGAAGTGAGTCTGTCGAGGCTGCCGAGCCTGGCGATGTCCGCTGACCTCAGCTCCGTGCCTGACCTCAGTTGGGCCTCGGGCAGGCTTGTGGCCATGCGCCTCCTTGCCCCCAAGGACCAGCCTCCCTAGCTCTCGCCTCCTCTCACATCAGCCAAGAACACTCACCTACTAATAAAGATCAAGTAATGCGTCCATCATCCAGCCTGACTACGCAAGTATCTCCAGTGGGCGGCAGACTATGTCGTCACAAGATCAATGCTGGCCCAGCCCAGCATGACCAAGCCCTGTCCCTCGGCCTCCCACCGGCCTTTCGCCCCTGGCGTAATACCGCTGGTAGCTGCTCTGACCGTGGATGCGTCCTCAGTACCGTCACGTCACCTTCATTACGGACGAGTACGTAGGTATCCCTGAGAACCATCCCCTGGTTTCGCTCACAGCTTCATGTGGGACAACTTTCCGCCACACGATATCAAGAAGAGAACGTCCACATCCCCGCCGGCAACGCTGACCTTGAGCCGGCGCGCGCCTACGAGGCAGCCATCGAGGGCTTTGCGGCGGCATCGACCTCTCGGCGGTATCGGCCTGACGGACAAGTACATTGCCTTCAACGAGCCTGGATCCTCGCTTAGCCTGCGTCGCGCACAAGACGCTGACGACGGACAATGACTGTCGCCAGCCAGCCGCTTCTTCGAGGGCGACGTCAATACAATCCCCAAGATGGCTCACTGCTGCGGCTTCGTGGGCAACGCTGCAATCCGCCCGTGAGGTCCTCATCCTAATGTAATACGGTAAGGTACGCGCCCTGTAGCAGGCCGTCGAGGCCCGGCCAACCAGATGTGGATCTATCAGCTGCAGTTTCCACCCTAAGGGCACCATCGTCTGCGTACGAGGCCGCCTGCATCGAGTCGAAGGTCGAACACCCAGCAACTACTTCAAGGATCGAGCGCCTCTAGGCTCCACCCGGCTTAGCGCCGCAGCCACACGCCATCAGGGGCGCCCCGATAGACTCCTGGGTCGTCCCTGCTGCTCTACCAGGACGAAGGGCCGTCGTGGCTTTGCTTCGCCGCGCGTCCGTAGCCAGATTAAACCTTAGCCGCTGCCCAGCAGCTGTATAACGTAAGGATAAGCCCGCGACAAAGACCGTGTATCACCTCCCTCAGCCTATGCCTCCTCTGGCCCTCGCCCTCGGCCCTCCTCGGCGCAGACCACGGCGACGACGCACAGCGTGCAGGGGCAGGTCCTAGACGCAGGAGCAGCCCCTGACGGGGCCAGCGCCGTCAGCCTCCTGCCGCCCACGGCAAGTCAAGACGGGCGTGACGAATTAAAATGACGGCCCTTCCCACCTGCGCCTGGTCGCCAGGCAGCTATACTCCTCCGCATCACCTCGTCGGCTATGCGCACGGCAGCGCCCCAAGCGTCGCGGGTAAGAACCTCCAGCTCAAGGAAGATCCAGCCTGCTGAGGATGGTGCCCTTCTCCGAGGTCATAATATCGGCATGCTGAGGTCGTCGTCATATGACACCTCGAGTTCAACGCTGCGCCAGGGCGACGCCGTCGAGGAGCTGGTCAATATTCCTCGGCGCCATTGACCAACGAGCAGGGACAGTCATCATCACCTGTGGGGTGACCGTCTCGCAGATCATGGTCGACGGCAAGCCTTTCTTGAGGCTAGACTCCCAAGGTGGTGAATTTCAAGAACTTCCCCTGCTGAGCTCGCTGTCGACAAGAGATCCAGCCGTAGACCGCGACAGCGAGGCCAGGCACGCCTCTCAGGCTCTCGGACGCAAATGGAAGAGACCATCCTCAACCTCACCATCAAGGCGGGAAGGCGTGGCACCCTGCAATAGCCTCTGCTGGGCTCGGTACGGTACACAGGTGTTGCCAGCTGCTCACGGGGACAACCAGATGACCTCCCCTGCAGCCCTGCCAACACCAATAGCGCGGGCTTCCCATGGTCCTCCGAGCCTGCCTCGGCCAATATGATGCTCAATATGGCTACTCAAGAATGGCGGGCAGCTGCCGTGGCCCAGGCGGAGGGAACTTCGGCCAGAAATAACGGTTCTCACCTCACGTCCTCGGGGAAAAGATTGCAATTTCTTCAGCCTGAAGCTGACACCTTCGGCGGTACGCCCTATCGGCCGCAACCTCTGCGATAGCGTTCGAGAGCACCGCGCAGAACATCCTCGGCACGGGCCCACGACCGAGCGAGTGGCACCAAGGAGCCTGACGAACGACCTTCCTACGCGGGGAACTTCCCGCATCGAGTGAAGCCCGACAGCCCTCACCCAGTTCATCATCTCCCCGCAGCTGCGCCACGGCCGCGGCGAGAGCACCCATAGCCCAGCCCATGAGATGCAAACGACGACGCCACCCAGCAACCATCTCCAGCACCACGCAGAGCCAGAAGAGCGAGTAGCGCCAGACCAGCGGCGAGCTCCACCTCGACGCCAGCCGCCGCCTCCAGCAGCGCGTACGCTGACGCTCCTCATTGAGGGCCTTTCCGACCAGACGCTCGGCGAGTGGTATACCGCCTCACGAGCAGGGCCCGCGGATCGAGTCCCCGACCAGCGCATCGCCACGACCAAGCGCAGCCAGATACTGGCGCAGCTGCTCAGGCTGGGCCGAGCCTTCTGGTAAGCGGGGCTTCTTCACCTAGCTGACCCATCAGCCACATGCGGTGCCAATTCAGAGCCAGCGGAGGCCTCTGACACCGACGCCACGGGCAGTACACGCAGCCCAACGCCGCCTCACAGTAATGAGTCCCGCTCCGATCATCTCCACCTGAGCAGGCCAGCCCCGCCTCCCCCGCAGCATGGGCAAGACCCATGACGCATTGTGGCTGGGGCTCAATGCATGCCAGGAGCAGAGCTACTCGCTGGTAGCAGGCACTGCTGCCCCACCATCAGCCGCGCGGGGACCAACTCCCTGCCCTGCAGTCTGCCTGAGCCACAAGCCGCACCACCGAGCTGCACCCTGACCACCACGGCCGCAGCACGCAGCCCACGACCGAGCAGCTCCCCGCCTTTATGACGTCACCAACTTCCAGTCAGTTCATCGTGGGAACCAGGACCTGGCTCGAGCTTCCCAGCACAACCTCTCATGCGCCTACAACAACTGGACGAGCACGCAGACCTCGCTGGCGCTCTCGGCCACGCACAGCTGCGTACAGGACGCGATCATCTCTGCGCGCTCTGCCCACGACCTCAACACGGGGTGCGCACCGTAGACTAGCACTCAACGTCACGGCAATGGGATGCTGGCCCCGGGGCCTCTTTCACGCAGACGCTCCTAGGAAGAAGTTCTCCGCAGCCTCGGCCTCGATGAACAACCCCATCCGTAGCAAGACCTTTCATCGAATAACGGTGAGGCCAATACTAGACATGGCTCAGCGCCTCAATGAGAATATGACCTCAGCCACCGCCACAGCTGGGTCGACCTCTAGCCTACGCGGGCAGGGCCACACAGCAATGCCCAATAGCCCTCGGCAGCGTCTCTACGCCTGCAACCATGACTGGCAGCCCGGCTGGACTCAGTGCACTTTCACACGCGGGCTTCACCATCGAGGGCGACGCTGACCTGCTACACCAAGACCAGCTGGGCCAAGGCAGTGCTATGATCAGGAGCAGACGCTGCTGAATGCGGGGCTTTCCCTATGCTTCGCTCGCGGCATAGGCGACGATCCGACCTGGGCTACGGGACCTCTTGACAGCTGCCGAAGCCATCTGGCGCAACATCACTGGCCTCCCAGCATCTCCCACCTGAGGAGACCAATACCTCGGGCGCGGTGCCATGCTGCACTTCTCATCTACCGCTCTGATAGCTTCTGCGGCGGCGCAGCAGAGTGACAGGAAGACCAACTGCCGGGTCCTCCAGTGACCGCCCCTTCTAGCGTGCTCTGCAGCTCAATTCTAGAGCAGGGGAAGCCTAGCTGCTAGTCTAGTCTAAGGCCTGCTGCAGTTCTGACTGGCTGCAACGCGCGCGCCTTTAGGTAGAGGCTCTTTGAAGGGTATCAGTCAAGGAGCCGAGGGTCGTCGGTGGAAGGCTGAGGGGCGCTGCCGTCACCGCCGGGAGGGCGGGTCGTCAGGAGGCTACAGGGAACAGCCTGCGTGGAGGCCGAGAGCAAGCAGTCGCACGCTCTTGCCACCCCACCTTAGCCTCCTTACGGACTCTTTTAGCCGAAGCGCTCCTTCCTAGGATAACAGCCAGGGCGCGATCGTCACGGATGACGTCTGCGCCCTGGCTGCGTAGTCGCGAGTGAGTATGAGCTCTCTGCGCTAGGGACAAGCTTCCAGCTAGTCCACGATACGATCGGCAGCTCCCGTGAGGGCGAGCTTTGATCTCGGTGGAGAGGTCTGACGCTGGGACGCGCTCGGCCAGCAGCGTGGGGGCACTGGCGTCGACATCGTGCCTCAGCATCGGTGACAGTGATGGCGCACCCGCGTGGAAGGGCCACGCGTTCTTTCAGTCTGATGATCCTCCGCCATCTGGGCGAGGGACAAGGATCAGGCCGACTGAGGTGCTAGAGCTCGGAGATGGCGCTCGCCCCAGCACGCGAGACGACGACGTCCGCCAGCGTGAAGCCAGATCCATGCGCTGGATGAAGGTGCAGACGATGAGCGAAATGTACGAGCAGCTGCCTGTGCCTGTCGGCGAGCTCAGTCCCGTCTGCCAGGATGAGGGCTGCACCCGACTGCTCCCATTCCTGAAGCCGCGCGCCGATGGCCTTCGTTGATGCTGCGCGCACCGAGGCTACCGCCTACGACGAGCACCACCCGCTGGTGTCGGCAGGCAGGCGGAAGTACCAGCGCCTCAGCACGCGACGCTGAGCTGCTCGATGGCGGGGCGAATGGGTTGCCCGTCAGGACGATCTTATCCTTGGGTAGCGCTCCATCTCGACAGGGCGACGCAGATCTTCGTCGCCCGCCGCGCGAGGAACTTATTCGTCACGCCCACGCTAGGAGTTCTGCTCCTGATCAGCGTGGGGATGCCGAGACTCTGAGGCTGCCTTGAGCGTCAGGGGCACTGGCATAGCACGCCGATGACGACCTCGGGCTGGAACTGCGGATGATGTCGCGTGCTGCTACAGCGCACGCAGGAAGTCCTTCAGCACCCCTACGTTTCGCCAGGTGCGCTTGCGATCCAGTCCACGTGATGTGTAGCCCTTGATGCGGAAGCCCGCCTGAGGCACGCGCTGATCTCCATGCGGCCTTCGGCGCCGATGAAGAGGGATGTCGATCTGGGGGATAGCGGCGCTGCAGCGCCTCGGCGATCGAGATGGCGGGGAAGATGTGCCCGCCCGTACCGCCGCCACTAATGATGGCGCTCGCTGTATCATACTCCAGTGCTGATAGAGAGGGTGATAGGCCGGGGCCTGCTCGTCGGGAGACCTCGGCACGCTCCAGTGCCTCCGTGCCTCTGCCTCCGCTAGTCGTCGCGCCTCGAGCTGGCGCTGCTCCTCGGCCCAGAGCTTGCAGGCGCGCTCGGAGCGGCTCATGGCGCTGACATGATGCCGAAGGCGATGCTGGTGGCGAAGATGGAGGAGCCCCTGAAGCTGAACATCGGCAGCGTCTGACCCGTATTGAAGAGCCCCGCGCCGACGGCTGGATTGACCAGCGCCTGCGGGGTAGATGATGGCGAAGCCGCGCAGCACGTTCGCCCTATAGGCGCTGGACTGACGCCGCGCCTCGCGTAGGATGAGCCACATCCATAGAACGTAGAGCCCTGGCAGAACGAGGAGGCCAAGCCAGCCGTATTCCTCGATGGCGATGGCGTAGATGTAGTCGGAGTCAGGCGCTAGGGCGCTGCGGAACTTGCTCTGCCCTGGGCCGACGGGCAGGGTTCTTCGACGAAGCAATGACCATGCGTCCCATGTCCTCCTGACCGCCCATATTGATCTCGCGCACCTCGCCCTTGGCGACGCTATGCTCGTCCACCTTACGCTCGATACGGGCGCGCCAGGTGGAGGCACGGCCAGGCAGCCACGAGGGCGGCAGCGTCATCAGGGCGATCCCACAGTAGCGCCAGCCCCACGGTGACACGGACGAACCAGCGGAAGGAGCGCCACGGCGCACGCGCACGATACTGTAGATGCCGATGAAGAGGACGAAGATGATCCCGTAGAGAGGTTGCTGCTCGCTGGGATAGCGATCAGGATGCCCGAGAGGACGTAGTGGGCGGTGAACTGCTTCCAGCGCTTGGGGTTGCGCTTCCAGCTGTTGCCCGCCGCCACGGCGCCCCACAGGACGAGGGCGATACGCATGAGCTCGGAGGGCTGCACCGAGATGCCAGCGATGTAGATCCAGCGCTCGGCGCCGTTCTTGCCCGAGCCCGCCACGAGCAGCCAGGCGATGAGCAGCGGCATGGCGAGCATCATGATACGGGGCGCCCAGTTCCTCATGAAGCGCGAGGAGAACTGGCTGACGATGGCGCAGAGGGACGAAGCCTCCGAAGAGAGAGGATATGCTTGAAGATAGGCATACCACTGCCTGCCTTGTACACCCTCGCTGCTGATGGCGCTCGAGACGATGAGCGTCGAGAGGATCATGAAGGCGATGTAGAGCGCCCACAGAGCCCCGTTGCCATCCAGCAGACGCTGCACTAGGCTGCGCCTATCGACTACCTCGTGCAGGCTATCCATGGGCCTCGGCGTCCTGGATGAGGCGCTGCACGACGCTGCGGAAGCTATCCCGCGGTGGATGTAGCTCTTGAAGAGGTCGAAGCTAGCGCAGGCGGGCGAGAGCAGCACCGTGTCTCCGGGCTGCGCCATCAGCACGGGCATGGTCTATAGCCTCCATGCTGAGGGCGGAGGCGATCTGGGGCACCTCAGTGGAAGGTCTGGCAGGAGCTTCAGCACGTCGGTGCGTGAGAGACCAGACCACGCGCCCCAGCCTTCACCAGGTCGCTGATGTCCATGTAGTCGTTGCCCTTTATCCTGACCTCCTAAGATAAGGACGTAGGTGTGGTCATGGTGCGTAGGGCGGTAGGTACTGCTAACGTTGGTCGCTTTGAGTCATTGATGTGGCGCACGCCGTCCAGCACGCCGACCTTCTCGAGGCGGTGGGGGACGTTGACGAAGTCCGTCAGCGCGCCACGCAGTACCTCCTCACTGACGCCGAGCCGTAGGGGCTGCGATGGAGGCAGCCAGCGTTCTGCAGGTTGTGCGGCCCCTGGAGGGCGAGCTGATCCATGAAGGAGAAGTCGCGCCCTCGAAGTGATGCGCATCATGCCCTCATCGCTCTTGTCCGCCGCCGAGCCTACCTGCGGTAGGTCAGGAAGGGCAAGCACCGATAGCATAGGCTGGTGCGTCATCACGTAGCGGGAGACGAACTCGTCCCCGCCCCAGTAGATGAAGGCGTCGTCGCTGGTCTGATTCCTGCAGGATGCGCATCTTGGACAGGGCGTACCTCGAAGTTGTAGTGGTAGCGGTCGAGGTGGTCGGGCGTGATGTTCATCAAGAGGGCGACGCACGCGAACTGGTGCATATCGTCCAGCTGGAAGCTGCTGAGCTCGATGACGAAGTAGTCGGGCTGCTCGTCGGTCATGACCTGACGGGCGAGGCTGAAGCTACGTTGCCCGCCAGCCCCTACGGAGAAGCCTGCCTCGGAGAGGATGTGGTGCAGCCACATCGTGGTCGTAGTGCTTCATGCTCCCCGTGATACCGATGACCTTGGTGGTGGGACGCAGGTGACCCGCCAGCCTGATCTCCGAGATCACGGGGATGCCTGCAGCGCGTCATGGCCTGCGGTGATCGGCGCCCGTCTCGGGGATGCTCGGGGCTCTTGACGATCCTGTGAGCGCGCAGGATCAGCTCCGGTGCTGTGTGCGCCCTCCTCAGGGGATGCAGCGGCCTCGAGCTCTGCCTTTATACTTATCTGCTATCGTGCCATAGTCCGACACGAAGACCGTGAGGCCACGGCTCTTTCAGTGATGAGGCGCTCCTACACCATCTCGCCTGCCCGAGGACTACGGCCTCGTACTTGACTCTATCGCGATTGTCCTGAGATATCTGCCAGTCCGCTCATTAGGCTCTTCTCGAGGGGCTAGCTAGGTGCAGGCCATGTGTCCTACAATTTTAATCATTTCCCCCACACTAGCCAAGGCACTAGCCACGCTCGGGTGACACGATGCGACTCGCGGTGCGCTGCCGTCCTCCCAAGGCTAGAGGAGCAGGCGTGCAAGCCCCAGCCGAGCCGCCCCGCCGAAGGTCTGCGCTGGGAAGGCCTCGAGCCTCCCCGATCCTGCCTGCCAGCACTCCTATATATATAAGGGAGTAGCGAGGACGCCCTCCCCCAGAGGCCAGCGCGACAGCCTACCCTGAGGCAAGCCGTCGCCCCGCGAGGAGCTATACTATAGGTGATCGCAGGCGCGCCCGCGATCGGAGGGGGACTAGCCGAGGCTGCCCAGCGTACGAGCGCGAAGTCCATGCGGTGGGGCAGCTCGGGGTGCGTGGGCAGGATGCGCAGGGCGCGCTTGAAGTGCCCGGGCTTGCTCTGGACGAAGTTCAGCTCGTAGGTGCAGCGGCTACCCTGGCTGTCGACCAGACGCGGCGGCGTCTTCTCGACCAGCGAGGCTGACCCTTGTCGCCCTCGGCGGCATCGACGAGCTCGACCAGCAGGTCGCAGCTGAGGGCACCCTTGTCGAGGACGAGCTGGATGGTCTCGGTGCTGCCCGTGTGGCGCTGGCCCGAGCTACCGATGCTGTGCCCATCGTTGCTGACGCTGACGACCTGCAGGTCATCCCAGTGCGCCAGGATGCCGTGCTTCCAGTTCACCAGCTCGCGGGCGATAGCGTTGTTATCCGCATGCAGGGCGTGCCGAGCGAGCGGCCAGCTTGCAGTAGAAGCGCTCGAAGTGAGTCGTCCATCATGCGGCGCATCGTGTAGTGCGGCGCGATGCGAGTTCATCGAGTTCTTCATAGCCTGGACCCAGCCCTCAGAGGAAGGCCTTGCCCTCGCGGTTGAAGTACAGGGTACGATCTCCTTCTCCAGCAGGTCGTAGATGGTCGTAGCGTCGAGCTTGTCCTGCAGGCTCTGGTCGGTGAAGGTGCGCTTGTCCGTCAGGGCCCAGCCAGCACCCTCGCGATAGCCCTCATACCACCAGCCGTCGAGGACGGGAGGTTGAGCACGCCGTCTCATCTCGGCCTTCTCACCCTGAGGTACCCGAGGCCTCCAGCGGACGCGTAGGCGTATTCATCCAGATGTCGACGCCCGCGATCAGCTTGCTCTCGCCAGACGCATGTCGTAGTTCTCGAGGAAGATGATCTTGCCGAGGGAACTCAGGGCGGCGGCTGATCTCCAGGATGTAGCTTGATGAGCTCCCTGACCCCGCCGTCGGCAGGGTGCGCCTTACCCGTGAAGAGGAACTGTACGGGGTACTTTCAGGATTGTTGACGATGCGCTCAGACGCTCCAGATCGGTGAAGAGCAGGTGTGCGCCTGCTAGGTAGCGGGCGGCGACCGAAGCCGTATGAGCAGCGCATTGGGGTTGATGCCTCCAGTACACTCACTCGTCGTCTCGCGGCGAAACCGCCGCATAGCCACTTCTCCCGTAGAAGGTACGGATATGCTCGATGAGGCGGTGCTTGATCGTCAGGTGCGTATCCCATAGCTCCCTCGCTGGGGACGGACTGCGCGCGACCAGGTCTCTCGCCCGTCTGCTGCTTTGATGGAAGTCCTCACCGAGGTGCTTGCGGTGAGAAGGCCTGCCACTCGGGCGCCGCCCAGGTGGGTAGGTGTACGCCGTTGGTGACGTAGCCCGTGCAGCTCCTCAGAGAAGCCTCGCCATACGGGGGCGAACATCTGCTCGCGATACGCGGCCGTGGGAGCAGGCTCACGTTGGCCTCCTGGCAGGGTATTGAGGGCGAAGACGCCTGCGGAGGAACTTCTCATCGCTCCCGGGATGCTCGCGACCGAGGTCGACGAACTCGCCCCAGGAGATCCCGAGGCGCTGGGGCAGATGGCCGAGGTACTTGCCCAGCAGATCCTCCGCGAAGTAGTCGTGCCCTGCAGGTACAGGCGTGTGGACGGTGGGGCGAGGGAGGCTACGTGCCAGCTCGAGGGCCTCATCGAGCTACAACCCTCGCCCTCGACGTAGTCCAGCAGGCGCTGGGCGTTCAGTGAAAGGCCGCGTGGCCCTCGTTCATGTGGTAGACGTCGCTTCTTGATGCCGAGCTTGGTGAGCGGCTGTACGCCCCCATCCCGAGGAGGTACTCCTGCTTCATACAGTTCTCCCAGTCCCGCCATAGGGGCTGGTGGGTGATGGAGCGGTCCCATTCGCTATTCTGGGCGATGTCGGTATCGAGGAGGTAGAGGGAGATACGGCCTACCTTGACCTTCCACACATGGCAGTAGACGGTGTGGCTGGAGTAAGGCACCTCGAGGACGAAGGGCGTCTGCCCGTCCTGCTGGAAGACCTGCTCGAGGGGAAGCTGGGCGAAGTCCTGCGCCTCGTAGCTGGCCTGCTGCTGGCCCTCGGGGCTTAGCGTCTGCGTGAAGTAGCCATAGCGGTAGAGGAAGCCCACAGCCGTCATACGGACGTTGCTATCGCTGGCCTCCTTGAGGTAGTCCCCAGCCAGGACGCCGAGACCACCCGAGTAGATCTTGAGGACATTGGTCAGCCCGTACTCCATGCTGAAGTAGGCGACGCTGGGGCGCTCGGTGTCGGCGGGTTCGTCGATATAGGGTCTTATAATCGCACAGACAGCCTCGGAGCTCGGCCATCAGTGCGGCATCGGTGGTGATGCGCTGGATATCCTCGCTGAGAGAGCTGGCGGAGCAGCATGACGGGATTCCCCTCCGTGGACTCCCACAGCTCGGGGGAAAGGGCCTTGTAGAGGCGGTGGGCACGTGGGTTCCATACCCACCAGAGGTTGTGTGCTAGTTCTTCTAGTCGTGCCAGCTCAGCGGGGGAGCTGGGCATAAGCGTAGATACTGGTCCATACAGGATCATCTCGCGCGCTTGCTGCAATCATAGTGCAATGATGATTCAGTCCAATCGTATTAAAGTGGGCGTACCCCTCGTTGTTGTCGCACAAAGATACATAAATCTCTGTGCCCTACCTCCCGAGCGGCTCAGGCAGCACTCCTCAGGCCTATCCGCCTGCCCCCACCCCAGGAAAAACATTTCCCACAGCCAAATAATCGCTCCCCAGTCCGCAGCGCGCTCCCCCTCCCCTCAAGGCAGCTCCCATCCCCATCCCCAGCTAAGCCGCATCCACACACAAGACCGCCGTCCCCCACTCCGCTACGGGCGCGCTGCGCCCTGCCTCCTAGCCTGGCTGCCCCTATCCCTCAGCGCGCTGAGGGGATACCCCTCACGCCAGCCACTGACGACCCTCACGGCGCTGACCTGCCCATACCCCTCAGCGGGAGCTCCAGCCCTATAGGGGCGATCCATCCAAAGCCCAGGGTGCGCAGCCCTGCAGAGGCGACCAAACCCTGGGTAGCCAAGACGAAAAAGACAAAGCCCCTGCAGGGGCGATCCTTAAAAAGCATCCGTAAAAGCCGTAGCACGATGCGCTCGCATGTTCGCTCTATGGGTCCGCCCCTGCTAGGACGTTTCTCTAGGGTGGATATAACTGACCCAGGGTTTGGTCGCCCTTGCAGGGCTACGCACCCTGGGCTCTGGAGGTCAGCCCGCTGGGAGCTTCCGAGACTGTTCGTCCTAAGCTAATAGCTAGGGCTACGACGCGGGACGTTCGCCTTCGCAGCCTCATGCGCGGGGGCGCGCTCTGACTAAATACTGTAAAAGGCTTATCTTTGCGGCCCGATCGCCGCTGCTAGGCTGGCGGATAATCACACAGACAGTAATCACAAAAACGACAACGAGATGAGCAACTCTTTCTCTGCCCTCCTCCTGCTTTCCTCAGGAGTGGCTATGGCGCAGGACGCTCCTGCGACGACGGACTCCAGTGGGAAGGTCGAGTGGCATCACGGGCCTCAACCTCGCCCAGACCTCGACGCTAACTGGTCCGCGGGGGTGAGAACTCCATGACCTGGAACTCTACCTCAACACTACAGCTAACTACAAGCACGACAAGTGGAGCTGGGACAACGCCCTGATCACCGACTTCGAAGACCTTCACTCGAGCAACAAGTGGCTCAAGAGCATGGACAAGATCAACCTGACCAGCAAGCTCGGCCGCTCCATCTCGCAGCACTGGAACGCTTCGCTGCTCAGGGGACTTCCTCTCGCTAGTTCGACCTCGGCTACGACGCCTCGACCAACCCCAACATCGCTGGGAATAAGGACAAGTACATCTCCAAGTTCTTCGCCCCTGCCTACCTGACGGTCGCTGCCGGTCTTGACTACAAGCCCAACGACAACTTCTCCCTGCTGCTCTCCCCGCCACGGGTAAGATGACCTCGTCCTGGACAAGAAGCTCTCCGACGCAGGTGCCTTTCGGCGTAGAGCCCGGCAAGAAGCACCTGGCGCAGCTCGGTGCCCTGGCCGTAGCCAACTACAAGCAGGATCTGGCGTCCAACATCAAGCTCGTCACCGAGCTGACCCTCTTCACGCCCTACGACAAGGACTTCGGTAACGTCGACGTCAACTGGGATATGATGCTGGCCTTCAAGATCAATAAGTTCCTCACCACGACGCTGACGACCAACCTCATCTACGATGACAATGTCAAGACGGTCGACGGTGCAGGCAATCCCCGCGGTGCCAAGGGTACAGTTCCGCGAGGTCCTCCGGTCTAGGTCTGGCCTCATAGCTTCATAGGAGCTGCGACTAGCCCCTGAAGAAGGCGCCCCAGGGTCACACGAGGTGACCTGGGGGCGGCTTCATTTATCCTTCGTCGGAGGACCAGGGCTGCGTCTACAGCCTCTTTGGAGCGTGTCGTAGTCCTGGGCGCCGACGATCTCTGTTGACGAGCTCACCGTTCTTGATGAAGAGGATGGTGGGATGTTGGTGGACACCGAAGCGGCTGGGCAGCTCCTGGTCACGGTCTCACATCGCACTTGCCGATGACGGCCTTACCCTCGTACTCATGGGCGAGCTTCTCGATGTGAGGACCTACCAGCTGGCAGGGTCCGCACCACGTTGCCCAAAAGTCTACGACGACTAGCTGGCCGCTCGTAGCGAGCTGCTCGAAGTTCTGGCTGTTGATTTCTAGTGCCGCATTCTTTCGTCTTTACTTGCCAGTGTTACTATTGTGTTGGTCTATGCTCTCAGCGTACCGACATCACGATACCACTGGCGCGGCAGAAGTCCAGCAGCCGTGGCGTCGGCTTGATGGGATTGCGGTCGTAGCTGAGCTGTACGTCGTGGCGACCCGTCCCATCGGTGATACGAATAGATAACATAGCCTCGCCTGGATTGTTCGTAATGAACTGACTAAGCTCCTCAATGACCTCTTGGCTGACGGCGCGCACATCGATCTCGAGGTGCACGGCGCTCATCGTCGTGTCGATGACCTCGGAGAGCAGGGAGATGCGACTGACCGAGAGCTTCCAGCTCGTCGCCATAGCGGCGACGCTGCACCGTGCCCCTGCACGAAGATGAAGAGCCCCTTGTGGCGGTACTGCTGAAGTTGACGTAGTTGCTGCTGAAGAGCGCCAGGTCAAAGGAGCCGAAGGTATCCTCGATCGTGATGCGCGCATAGGGGTCGCCACGCTTGGTGAAGCCATTATATACCTTGGAGACCATACCGCCGAAGGAGACCGTACGCCCTTCGCCCACCGCCTCGAGGTCGTTCAGCTCGAGGGCATTGACGGGGCAGTAGCACTCCAGCAGCACGCGATAGGGATCCAGCGGATTGCCCGAGAGGTAGAGGCCGACGAGCTCACGCTCGCGGCTGAGACGCTCCAGATCGCTCAGCTCGACATAGTGCTCGGGCGGCGTGGGACGCGGCAGCCGCATGGCCTCCCATCTTCGCCGAAGAGCGAGGACTCATTGCGGCTCTGCTCGGACCGCAGCGTCTGGGGCATGAGCGCACGAGGGCGGAGAGGAAGTTGTCGTCCCTGAAGTTGCTCCAGAGGCGCCGTGTAGAGCTCGCGCTGGTAACCGAAGCTGTCGAAGCCCCCCGCGAAGATGAGGCTCTCGAGCGTCTTCTTATTGATCACCGAGATGGGCACGCGCTCGAGAAGTCACAGACGTCGCGGGAAGGGCCCGTGCTCCTCACGCTCGCGGATGATGGCCTCGACGGCCGAGCTACCCACGCCCTTGATGGCGTTGAGCCCAAAGCGGATGTTGCCCTCCTGGTTGACGGCGAACTTGAAGTCTGACTCATTGACATCGGGGCTCAGCACCTGATGCCCATGGCGCGACACTCGTCCATCAGCTTGATGATCTCGGTGATGTTGCTGAGGTTGCGGCTCAGCGCCCCGGCCATGTACTCCGGCGGGATAGTTCGCCTTGAGTAAGGCCGTCTGGTAGGCGACCCAGCTGTAGCAGGTGGCATGGCTCTTGTTGAAGGCGTAGGAGGCGAACTTGGCCCAGTCGGCCCATATCTTCTCGAGCGTTGCCTTGTCGTGGCCGTTCTTGGTCCCACCCTCGAGGAACTTCACCTTGAGGGCGGCCATCTTGTCCGCGAGCTTCTTCCCCATCGCCTTACGAAGCTCGTCGCTCTGCCCCTCGGGTGAAGTCGGCGATCTCACGCGGAGGAGCATCACCTGCTCCTGATAGACGGTGATGCCGTAGGCATCCTTGAGGTAGCGCCCATGCAGGGCAGGTCGTAGGTGATCTCCTTGCGTCCGTGCTTGCGGTCGATGAAGTCGGGGATGTAGTCCATAGGCCCCGGGCGATAGAGGGCATTCATCGCGATGAGGTCCTCGAAGGTCGAGGGCTCCAGCTCGCGCAGGTACTTCTGCATGCCGGCAGACCTCGAACTGGAAGGTCCCCACCGTCTTGCCCTCGGCGTAGAGCTGGTAGGTCTTGGCGTCGTCTATGGGGATGCGGTCGATGTCGATCTCTAGGCCGCGGCTCTTCTTGATATTGAGAGCGCCTCCCTAATGACCGAGAGCGTCTTCAGCCCGAGGAGTCCATCTTTGATCAGCCCCGTGGACTCGATGACCGAGCCCTCGTACTGCGTCACCAGCATGCTCTCGCCCGTAGCCTTGTCCTCGGCCGTGCTGAGGGGCATGACGTCGCTGATGTCCATCTTCTCGATGATGATCCGCAGGCGTGGACACCCGTACTGCGGATATTGCCTCCAGCATCTGGGCGTACTTCAGCGTATCGTGCAGCAGGGGGTCAGGGCTAATCGAAGCCTTCTTGAGCTCCTCGACGTACTCGATGGAGTCGGCGATGCTGACGCCCTTCTTGTCGGGGATCTTGTCGGGGATGAGCTTGGTGAGGCGATCGCTCTCGCTCAGGGGGAGCTTCTCACACGAGCCACATCCTTGATGGCACTCTTGGCGGCCATCGTGCCATAGGTGACAATGTGTGCCACGCGCTCGTAGCCGTACTTATCCGTGACCCAGCGCAGGACATCGGCGCGACCATCGTCGTCGAAGTCCACGTCGATATCGGGCATGGAGATACGGTCGGGGTTGAGAGCGCTCGAAGAGCAGGTCAGCGTAGTCGGGTCAATATCCGTGATGCCTAGGCAGTAGGCCACGGCCGAGCTCGCGGCCGAGCCGCGCCCTGGGCCTACGAAGACGCCCATATCACGCGCCGCGGCGATGAAGTCCTGCACGATGAGGAAGTAGCCCGGGGAGCCCATCCCTTGATCGTCGCCAGCTCGAAGTCGATGCGCTCCCGCACCTCCTCCGTCAGTCCCTCCTCACCGTACTGCGCCTTCGAGGCGCCCTCGTAGGCTCAGGTGACGCAGATAGTCGTCATCGCTCTTCCATAGCCCTCGGGGATGGGGAAGTCGGGCATCAAGGGGCCGTGGTCGATGCTATAGAGCTCGACCTTGTCACAGATCTCCTGGGGTCGCCGCCAGCACCTGGGGACGTCGGCGAAGAGCTCGTACATCTCGCTCCCGCGTCTTCATCCACTCCTGCTTGCTGTAGCGCATGCGCTTGGGGTCAGTGAGGTCCTGCCCGTGCTGAGGGCAGATGAGGCGGTCGTCGCCTCGGCATCCTCCTCGTCGAGGAAGTGGATATCGTTGGTCGCGATGACCTTCACGCCGTGTTTCTGCCCGAGCTCTAGGAGCACCGCATTGACGCGCTGCTGCAGCTCGTAGGTCTCTTGGTTGCCCAGCGGGTTGGTCGTCTTGTGGCGCTGCAGCTCGAGGTAGAAAATCCTCCCCGAAGATCCCTGAAACCACTTGATGCTCCGCTCGGCCTCCTCGATGTTCCCATTGAGGATGTGTTGGGGATCTCTCCGCCGAGGCAGGCGGAGGAGACGATGATGCCCTCATGGTACTCCTCCAGCAGCTCCTTGTCGATACGGGGGCGGTAGTAGTAGCCATCGATCCAGGCACGGGAGACCATCTTGATGAGGTTCTTGTAGCCCATGAGGTTCTCGGCCAGCAGCACGAGGTGCCAGCCGCTGTTATCTAGTGGACTGGGTAGGGCGGTAGGGGTGGGGACGCTGGCCTCCTTCTTGAAGCGGGAGCGGCGGCGCAGTAGACCTCGCAGCCGAGGATGGGCTTTGAAGAGCGGCCCGAGCCTCGGCCGCAGCCAGCTGCGTGCGTAGCTCCTCGAGCCGCGTCTCCTCCTCAGCGCTGCGCGCCTCCTATGCCTCAAGAGCGGAGATTTGCTTGGCGAGGTCCTTGCGCTCCCCGAGCAGCGGGGCGTTCTTCTTGCTGACGTAGTCGCAGAACTCCTTGATGCCGAACATCGCCCCATGGTCGGTCAGGCGATACCACTCATGCCATCCTTGATAGCCTTATCTACCAGCCCCTTGACAGAGGCACTGACCATCGAGGAGCGAGAACTGGGAGTGCACATGCTAGGTGTCACGAAGGGCTGATTGTCCATTATCACGTGAGTAAGGGGAGGAGGCTGCGGCCGTCTCGCCGCTGCGCGGGATACAAAGATGAGCGAATGCCCGCTATCGCTCGCCTCCTCTACCCAAGCCGCTCTATATAGCATCTCGCGCCCGCCCCCTCAAGCGAGGAGCGGAGCGCGGTGCATCTGGGGAGCAGCAGGGCAAGGCGCCGTGCCGCTGCGGGTGCTGCGGCTACTTAGCCTGGTGGTACTTCGACCAGTCTACATTACGCATATCGCCTGAGGCTGCAGCCTCCTGGTGGAAGGCGGCGCAGCAGTCCAGCGACCGAGGCGTGTGGCCCTTGACGCCGAGCTCGAGATACTGACGCAGCAGATCGCGGTAGTCAGGGGTGACGCAGTTGATTGATGATCTCCTCGGCACGCTGGCGGGGATCCTTGCTGCGCAGGTCAGCCACACCGTACTCGGTGATGATGACCTTGACGGAGTGCTCGCTGTGGTCGAGGTGCGATACCATGGGGACGAAGGCCGAGATCTTACCATCCTTAGCCGTCGAGGGCGTGGTGAAGATGGAGAGGTAGCCGTTACGCGAAGTCACCCGAGCCACCGAGGCCGTTCATCATGCGCGTACCATTGACGTGCGTAGAGTTGACGTTGCCGAAGATGTCGGCCTCAGTGCCGTGTTGATGGTGATGATCCTGAGGCGGCGTACGATCTCAGGGTTGTTGGAGTACTCCTGGGGACGCAGCAGCAGCTTGTCCTTGAAGAAGTCGAGCGTTGCCGTAGATCTCCTGGATCACCGAGCGCGAGACGGAGAGCGAGCAGCCGCTGGCGAACTCGACGCGCCCCTTCTTCATCAGCGCGATGACGGCATCCTGGATAACCTCCGTGTAGACCTCGAAGGCAGGGGATCCGCTCGTTGTCTCCGAGAGCGCCGAGGACGGCGTTGGCGACGTTACCCACCCCACTCTGCAGGGGAGGAACTCCTGGAGGCGGCCGGCCTCCATCTCAGCGATGAGGAACTTAGCCACGTTGTTCCTCGATAGCCTGCGTGACCTCGTCCAGAGGAGCGAAGCCGCCCTCATCATTGGGGCCTCGCTGGTGCGTACGACACCGACGATCTTGGCGGGTCTACCTTGACGAAGGGCTGACCGACACGATCGCTGGATGGTAGAACGGGCATATCCTTGCGATGGGGAGGATCCAGCGGCTCGGCGATGTCGTGGATACCGCGGATTTCCTTGGGGTGCTTATCGTTGAGCTCGACGATGATCTTGTCCGCCAGGGCGGCAGATGGTAGGCAGGATGCCGACGCCCGAGGTGGGGACGATCTCGCCGTCCTCGGTGACGTCCACGCCTCGACGATGGCGACGTCTACCTTACCGAGGAAGCCATAGCGCAGCTCCTGAGCGACCATCGAGAGGTGCATGTCGAAGTAAGGGTTCGTCCCAGCATTGATCCCTGTGCGCATGTCCTTATTGGACTGGTAGGGCGTGCGGAACTTGCAGCCTCGGCACGCTAGCGCGCCATCGAGGCGGTCGCCCGTGCTGGCGCCGGTGAACATACCGATCTTGAAGGACGACCGGCGGCGTGCTCTGCTTCGGCACGCTGAGCGATAGCGCCAGGGACGACCTTAGGGCACCCTGCAGGGTAAAGCCGCTAAAGCCCACATTGTCATTGTGCTGCACGAGGGCAGCTCGCTTCGTCTGCTGTGATGAACTTCAAAGCCATGCACGCTGCTGTATGAGTGTGGATGCTTGCTTTGCACTGGCAAATGTAAGGAAATACTCGCTATCGGCGGCCGCCCCTTGTCCAGGAGGTCAGGCCGCGGGCGGCGCGTACGCTCGAGCGCCTGCTCCATCTTCCAGCTCTCGATACGGGCGGCATGGCCGCTCAGCAGCACCTCGGGCACCGTCCAGCCCTTGTACTCGGCGGGGCGGGTATAGATGGGTGGCGCCAGGAGGTCGTCCTGCGGGGAAGGTATCTGAGAGGGCGCTCTCGGCGTCACCGATGACCCCAGGCAGCAGGCGTACCACGGCGTCGGCGATGATGGCCGCGGGCAGCTCGCCCCCAGTCAGCACGTAGTCACCAACAGAGATCTCACGCGTGATGAGGTGCTCGCGTATGCGGTGGTCTATCCGAGTGCCCGCAAAGGATGATGATATTCCCCTGAGGCTCAGCTCGTTGGCTGTACCCTGACTCGAAGGTCCCTCCGTCGGGTGAGGTGTAGATGATCCGTCGTAGGCGCGCTGGCTAGTGAGCTCGCTGATCGCCCCATCTATGGGCTCGACAAACCTGCAGGATCACTCACCCGCTCGCCCCTGAAGGGATAGTCATCCACCCGACGCCATCTATTGGTCGAGTAGTCGCGGAGATTGTGTACATGGAGCTCAGCGAGCCCCTTGGCCTGGGCACGCCCGAGGATGGAGTGCCTCAGCGGGCTCTCGAGCAGCTCGGGGATGACGGTGATGATGTCTATGCGCACGTATACCCATATATACGCAGTATGGTGGATGCTGGGCTACTCGGCGAAGCGTCGCGTACGTGCCAGCATGCAGGCCCCGACGAGCCCAGCTCGGTCGCCCAGCGTAGCCGTAGCTATGCGCGTGTCGCGCGTGACGAGGCTCAGCGAGATAGGTGCGTACCGAGGCCTCGATCTGCTGGGTGAAAGTAGCCGCCTGCCGTCGGCAAGGCTCCCGCCGACGATGACCAGCTCGGGTTGAAGACGTTGATGAGATTGGCGATCTGCTTGCCCAGCTGTAGCCCGATCTCGCTGAGTACTCTGGCAGGCAGAGCATGTCCTCCTGGGCGCAGGCCTGCAGGAGATCCGAGAGCGTGATGCTACGCCCTCGGCCAGCACTGCGGAGAGAATCGAGGCTCTCGCCAGCGCGAATGCGTGCCTCAAAGCTTGCGGCACATGGCTCCGCCCACTGACCTCGGTCTCGAGGCAGCCCTTCTTCCCTACAGTGACAGAGATCGCAGTTGTCGACAGATCGAGATGCGCCCCAGCTCACCCGAGAAGCCCGACTTCCCTAGGTAGATCTCGTGGTCGATGATCATCCCGAGGCCGAGCCCCCAGCTGACGTTGACGTAGAGGGCATTATGCACGTCGGCCCCCTTACCACACGCCCTGAGTGAACTCCCCGAGGCCATGCCACGCGTGTCGTTGTCGATCGAGACGCGCGTGCCGAGCGCCTACCGAGCACCTCGGAGAGGGCCTGCGTCGGAGCAGAGTTGAGAGCGTGTAGCTAGTGCCCTGTGGCGGGGTTGATGCGCCCAGGGATGTTGATGTTGATGTTGAGGATCTCGGAGCGCTGGCGTCCCGTGCGGGTGATGAACTCGTCGATGATGCGGCAGATCTCCTCCACCGCCTCGGGAGTATTCTCCAGCACGAAGGGCAGATCATACTCGACCTCGAGGAGCTCACTCTGTAGGTTGATCAGGCCGATGTTGATGTAGGAGCGCTTGACATCCACACCGATGAAGTAGCCGCCCTCGGGCTTGAGCCCAAAGAGCATGGGAAGCGGCCGGCCTCGATCTCCAGCTTGCCCTCCTCCTGCACGCAGCCCGCATCGATCAGCTCCTGCAGGATACGCGAGGCGGTAGGGGCACTCACCGAGAGCTCCTTGGCGATGTCCGACATGGTAGCTGTGCGGTGGCGCAGCAGGTAGTTGATGACATGGAGCTTGAGCTGTCCGCGCTTAGCTCCTAGGGCGAGCTCCTCTAGTAGTTCTGCTGTCATAGGGATAGATAGGTAGTGTATAGCGAGGCTGCTGCAGCGTGCGGGAGCAGGCTCTGCGCTGCAGCAGCCTCTATGGGCAGTGTGTGTCATTGCTAGGGGATGGAGGGCTGGAGGCTAGCTGGCGCTACCGCCTCCGCTGGCGCCGCCCTGAGCCTCACGGGGCTTGCGGCGCTTCTGGCCCTTGCCATGTCCGCCCTTGGGACGCTGACCCTCGCGAGGCTGCTGCCCCTCGGCCTTCGCTCCCTCGGGACGTGGGCCGCGGCCGCCTTCCTTGCGGCCGCCGCCGCTACGGCCGCCGCCACTGCGACCCGAGCCGCCGCTGCGGCCACCGCCCCCACCGCTACGTCCGCCGCCGCGTCCGCTGGGGACACGCTTCGAGGGGTCATAGCTAGGCACAGGGCCGAAGGAGGGATCCACGGGGATCTTGTAGATTTCGCGCCCGAGGAAGTCCTCGATACGGCCGAAGCCGTACTGCTCGCGCTCGCTGACGAAGGTAATGGCCAGCCCCTCATCATTGCCCCCACGCGCCGTACGCCCGATACGGTGGACGTAGTCCTCGGGGTCGTGTGGGATGTCGAAGTTGATGACCATACGGATGTTGTCGATATCGATCCCGCGCGCCACGACGTCGGTGGCCACGAGCAGATCCACCGTGCCAGCCTTGAAGGAGCGCATGACCTCCTCGCGCTTCTCCTGCGTCAGGTCGCTGTGCATCTGCTCGACGCGGATGTCGAGCTTGCTGAGGGTACGCGCCAGCTCCTTTACCTTGAGCTTGGAGGAGGAGAAGATGATGGTACGGGTGGGAGGCGTCTCATGGAAGAGCTGCGTCAGGATGGGCACCTTCTGCGCCTCGTAGCAGACATAGGCCGACTCGCACGATGGACTCGGGCGGACGGGAGATCGCCAACTCCACCTCAGCGGGGTTGCGCAGGATCGTGTGGGCGAACTTCTTAATCTTGGGCGGCATCGTCGCCGAGAACATCACATGCTGGCAGTCCTCAGGCGCGCCTTGCAGATCTGCAGGATGTCCTCCTGAATCCATGTCCAGTGCACGGTCGGCCTCGTCCAGGACGTAGTGCGCCGGAGAGGTCGGCCTGCTGCAAGCTGAGCAGCGAGATGGGGCGGCCCTGGCGTGGCGATGACGATGTCGGCGCCCTTGTCCATGCCACGACGCCGCTGCTCCCAGGCAATGCCGTCGGTGCCGCCATAGATGGCCACGGAGGAGATGGGGAGGAAGTAGGAGAAGCCCTCGACCTGCTGCTCGATCTGTATCGCCAGCTCGCGCTTAGGGGCCATGATGAGGGCATTCACCTTGGTGGGGTCACCTTCGCCATGCGGCTAGGCGGTTTAGGATGGGCAGGTAGGCGAGCTGTCTTCCCCGTGCCCGTCTGGGCGCAGCCTATCATATCTCGCCCTCGCGAGGGCAGTGGGATGGTAGCCTCTTGTACGAGGCGTGGTCTCGAAGAAGTTCATATGCCTCGAGGTCCGTCCAGTACTGCCTCTTCCAGATCTAGTTCGTCAAAATACATATTCGCTAATGGCTTGATATACAAATGTACTGCTTTTTCTAGCGAACGTCTCTCGCCTCGAGGGCCCTGCTGAGGCCTAAGGCCGCCAGCCACTCCTCCCCGCCTCACCGGCTCTGAGCCCTAGCCTTTCCGCACCACCGCTACTCCATCCTAGCACCCCTAAGCCCAGTCTTCCACGTCTCTGAGCTATCTCAGGCAGCGCTGGGGATATCCTTTTCCCACGCCCCTCTACTCCGTCCTGGCGTCCTAAGACCAGCCCCCGCGTCTCTGCACTCATCTCGCAGCGCTGGGGATAGAGCAAATCCAGCTACTCAAAGGGCTGGCCGCGAGATCGTCTCTTAGCCCTGGAGCGAGACATGCCCCTCTAGCCATCCATCAAGCGACCCGTGGGCCAAGCCCCCATGAGGCGACCCACCCAAAGCCCAGGGTGCGCAGCCTCAAAGGCGACCAAACCCCTGGGCAGGATGACAACAATGAAGACGAAGCCCTACAGGGCGACCTTGGAACACTGCTGGGCAGCATCGTGCAGCGTCCCTCCCTCATTTCTACTAAGGGTCGCCCCTGTGAGCTCTAGGTACATGGGTATGCTTGACCCAGGGTTCCGTCACGCTTGCAGCGTTCCCTCACCCTGGGCTTTGAAGGGGTCGCCCCGCTGGGGCTTAAGCAGCCGCTAGTATGCCCCCTCTGTCGGAGGCTGCTGCTACGGCTATCTTACACGTCAGCCCCTTCAATGAGGGCGGCGCTGGGGGATAGAGCAAGTCAACTACTCAAAGGGCTGGCTGCGAGATCGTCCCTTAGCCCTGGCAGAGCAAGACATGCTTGCCCGAGCCATCCATCAAGCGACCCGTGGAGTTAAGCCCCCATAGGGGCGACCCACCCAAAGCCCAGGGTGCGCAGCCCTGAAAGGGCGACCAAACCCTGGGCAGGATACAGCCAATGAAGACGAAGCCCTACAGGGGCGACCCTGGAAACCGCTGTGGGCAGCATCGCGCAGCGTCCCTCCCCTATTTCTACTAAGGGTCGCCCTGTAGGGCTCTAGGTGCATGGGTATGCTTGACCCAGGGTTCCGTCACACGTACAGCGTTCCCTCACCCTGGGCTTTGAAGGGGTCGCCCCGCTAGGGCTTAAGCAGCCGCTAGTATGCCCCCTCTATCGGAGGCTGATGCTGACGGATATCTTACATCGTCAGCCCCTTCAATGAGGGCAGTACTTAGGGGATAGAGCAAGTCAGACTACTCAAAGGGGCTGGCCGCGAGGTCGTCTCTCAGCTCTGGCAGAGCAAGACATGCTGACCCTAGCCATCCATCAAGCAACCTGTGGGCTAAGCCTCCCCATGACTGACCTAAAGCCCAGGGTGCAGCAGCCCCTGAAAGGGCGACCAAACCCTAGGCAGGATACAGCCAATGAGAGACGAAGCCTCACAGGCGACCCTAGAAAGCGCTGTGGGCAGCATCATCAGCGTCCTCCCCTATTCCTGCTAAGGGTCGCCCTGTAGGGGCTCTAATCGCATGAATATGCTGACCTAGGTTCCGTCACGTGCAGCGTTCCCTCACCCTGGGCTTTTGAGGGTCACCCGCTGGGGAGCTTAAGTAGTCATGAGTATGCCCTCTGTCGGAGGCTGGTGCTGCAGGTATTTTGTACGTCAAGCACCCCTGATCAAGCGCTGGCGCTGACGGATATCCATCAAGGCGCTGACGGACGGCTGTGAGCCAGCTGGACGGACGTCCTCAGACGGCTGAGGATATCCTCGCCCTGCCCTCCCTAGCGCGTAGCCCACCCCACCCATGCCGAGGAGCTTGCCCCACGAAGGAAGGGCAGCACAAAGAAGGCCGAGCGCTATCCAGTGGATAGCGCTCGGGCCTGCTGCTTAGTGAGGGAAGGTGCTCAGCGGGCAGCGCTAGCTAAGCAGACGGACGCGCTCCTCGAGGTGCTGGAGCTCGTTGCGCAGACTGCGCGGCCTCGATGAAGTCAAGCTCGGCAGCGGCAGCCATCGTCTCGGCGCGCTTGGGCTCGACGAGCTCTTGAGCTTTATCCACGCCTCAGCACCTCCTCCAGCGGATCGGGCACGGCAGCCGTATGGGATCGGCCTCCATGTGAGGCCACGGGCTGCCCTTCATCCCCCGTGCGATCGGGGAAGACGGAGCTGCTGTTCTTGACGATCTGCTGCGGCGTGATGCCGTACGCCTCGTTGTAGGCGATCTGCTTTTGCGACGGCGGCGCTCGGTCTCCTCTATGGTGCGGCGCATGCATGTCGGTGATCTTGTCCCCGTGAAGATGACGCGTCCACGGACGTTACGCGCGCCGCGCGGCCTGCCGTCGTGCGTGCAGCGATCGGTGCGAGCGCAGGGAAGCCTTCCTTGTCCGCATCCAGCACCGCCACCAGCGCTACCTCGGGGAGGTCAAGCCCCTCACGCAGCAGGTTGACGCCGATGAGGACGTCGTACTTACCCGCGCGCAGGTCCTCCATGATCTGTATGCGATCCAGGGTGCTGACGTCGCTATGGATATAGCTGCAGGCGCGACGCCATGGCGCAGCAGGCACTCGAGAGCTCTCGGCCATGCGCTTGGTGAGCGTCGTCACCAGCACGCGCTCCCCAGCCTCGACTGCCAGCTGGATCTCGTGCTCGAGGTCGTCCACCTGATGCGCCGTCGGGCGCACCTCGATGATAGGGGGTCCAGCAGACCCGTCAGGCGGATGAGCTGCTCGACCACCACGCCCTCGCTCTTGGCCCAGCCTCGTATTCGGCTGGCGTAGCGCTGATGTGAGAGGATACGCGGGGTCAGGCTGTCGAACTCCTCAAAGGTCAGCGGCTCTATTATCCAGCGCGGCAGGCGGGCGAGCCATGCTCCACGGGGCTGATCTTGCGGCTGCGGTCTCCGCCACACATCGCGTGGATCTGCGGGACGGTGACGTGGCTCTCATCAATAATAAGGAGGAAGTCGCGGGGAAGTAGTCCAGCAGGCAGAAGGGCGCTCCCTGCCAGGCTTGCGCCCATCGAGTAGCAGGAATAGCTCTCAATGCCCGACAGTCAGCCCAGCTCGCGTATCATCTCCAGGTCGTAGGTGGTGCACTCTGTCAGAGCCGCTTACCTCATAGGGGCTTATCCTCGGCCTCCAGCTCCGCCACACGCGCGCCGAGGGTCGACGTTCTATCTGCACAGCGGTATTGACCTGCTCCTGGGTCGTGACAGAGATTGGCGGGATGGATCACCAGACGCGACAGAGGGCCGTACTCACGCCCACCGATGGGGTCGAAGAGGCGATACGCTCGATCTCTCCGTCCCAGAAGGTCACGCGGTAGGCGACACCGTCGAAGCCTTCGATCGCGGGGAAGACGTCCACCGTATCCCCCTTGACGCGGAAGTAGCCCGACTCGAAGGTGATGCGGTCATTGACATAGTGGTTGAGCACGAGGTCACGCTTGAACTGCTCTAGGCTGTAGTGGTCGCCCTCGCTCAGGCGGATGATCTTCTCCTCGAAGGCCTTCGGGTCGGCCATACCATAGAGGCAGGAGACGGAGGAGATGACGATGACGTCCTGGCGCCCCGAGAGCAGCGAGGCCGTCGCCCTGAGGCGCAGCTCTCGATCTCAGCGTTGATGGCCATGTCCTTCTCGATGTAGGTATCGGAGGCAGCGATGTAGGCCTCGGGCTGGTAGTAGTCGTAGTAGGAGACGAAATACTCGACGGCGTTGTTGGAGAAGAAGGCCTTGAACTCGGCGTAGAGCTGCGCAGCCAGCGTCTTATTGTGGCTCCAGCACGAGCGTCGGCTTCTGGACGCCCGCGATGACATTAGCCGCGGTGAAGGTCTTCCCCGAGCCCGTCACCCCGAGCAGCGTCTGGAAGGGCACGCCCTGCTTGAAGCCACGGACAAGCTCGTCGATGGCCTGAGGCTGGTCGCCTGTCGGGCGGGAGCGGGAGGTGAGCTGCAGAGGCCGCAGCGTGCTGCTTCACCCTGGTGGAGCGTCAGCTGCGGGAAGGGGAGCCAATGCCCTGCTCACTGAAGGTGGCGTAGACGCGCTCGTTGAAGTCCCAGCACACCGCCCAGAGATCGCGAGGCTACCCAGGCACGCACGAGGATATCGGACCGAGCTGCTATTGAGTTGGTGCAGGACGATGGTCTGGCTCGGCTCATGCTCAGCACACGCCTCCCGCTGGAGGAGCTCTGGATGACGCCACGTACGCGGTCACGTCCTCTCATCGTACTCGATGCCGATGGTCCACCCACGCAGCGCAGCCTCGTGGGAGAAGTTGACGAGTGACATTGCTGCTGAGGGGCGCCGTTGGGTACGAAAAGTCGTCTTATTATCGGGCGTCAGCACCTCGGTGTGGAAGAGGCTTGACGGCGCGCACCGTCCCTCAGAGCCTTGGGCGGAGATGAAGTCACCGATGCCGAAGGGCTTCGTGATCATGATGATAACCCCGCCGGCGATGGGTTCTGCAGCTGGCCACTGAGCGCCATACCGACGGCTGCAGACCCATGAGGCGAGCACGGCGGCGAGGGATACGGACTTGACCCTCAGGATGCCCGCCAGCGTAGAGGCCGAGAGCGATGTAGCAGAGGGCGGAGAAGAGGCGAGTCCAGCAGCGTGACGGCCACACCATCCAGCTGGCGACGACGGAGGATACCATCGATGAGGTGCTGCAGGCGGCGGATGACGATACGCCCGAGCCAGAAGAGCAGCAGGACGAGCAGCACGCGCAGGCCGAAGTTGATCAGGGCGTTGAGTCTCGCCTCCTAGCTGTTCGTGGCCAGAACCAGCGCCTGACATCGAGGTTGAGAGGCTGCAGTGTGTCGAGTGCGCTGCGCATGTTGCTCGCCGCAGCCGTATCGGCAGGGAGCACACTGGTAAGGAGTAGTAGCTTCATAAGGGTATAAGGAATGATGGGTGAGGCTCGCCTGCTACAGCCCTCGAGCTGGGCTGCGGCCTGTGTTTTGATCATGCTGGCTGGCTGCCAGAGATGAAGCCGAGCATCACCAGCCCCTTGAGGATCGAGGAGAGGCTGATGGCTCACCAGACGGCCTCGATCCCCCAGCCCCAGGAGGCGAAGAGGAGGGCCATAGGAATGCGCAGGTAGGTGAGGACGAAGCTCACCGTGGCGGGGACGTAGTGCGCCCCAGCCCGTAGAAGACCCGCCCGCCGTGATCTCCAGCATCATGAAGGCTCCGCGACAGCCCCACGATACGCAGATAGACGCCGCCTGCCTCATAGGCCGCCCGCTCAGGGACGAGTGAAGCGAAGATCTGCTCCCCAAGAAGACGAAGAGCAGCGTCCCGACGATCCCCACCGAGAGGGTGAAGGTCAGTGCGCGGCGGAAGGCCTCGTAGACACGTGGCAGGCGCGCGCGCGGCATAGTTCTGCCCCCACGAGTGTGGTCAGCGCGGTGGTGACGCCGCTGGCGGTATTCCACGTCAGCGACTCGATCTGTGCCCCTGAGGTCATCGTCGCCACCGATATGCCCGCCGAGGCTAGAGACCATGGCGCTCCCATGAGTACTGACGAAGGCGAAGAGCACCTGTAGCGAGGCCACGGAAGCCCGATCTGTAGGATGCAGGACATAGCCCGCTGCAGCCGCACCAGGAAGGAAGCCGCCGAAGAGGCGGTCGCGGCGCACCCGCCGCCAGAAGAGGACGAAGACCACCACCTTTGATCTCGTCACCGTCGCCAGCGCTGCCTCTGCGAGACGCGGCCCAGCGTGTGGATGAAGAAGCAGGCGGATCGAGGCAGACGCCGCACCAGCCCCACGTGCAGTGAGATACATGGAAGGGCGTGCGGCTGTCGCCTGTAACATTATAGATCTCGTCAGCGCGCTGCCGTGAAGGTGAGACCTCGGGGAAAGCCGGATGAGCGAGATGTAGAAGTAGTATGAGGCATCGCTGCGCACCTCGGGCCTCGAGCTGGTAGGAGGTCGATCATCGGTGCGGCAAGCGCTGCGCCAGAGGAGCAGCATCGAGTGCCGAGCAGGAGGCTCATCAGCACGTGTGCGAGCGTGAGCTAGCATGTGCCTCGTCGAGGGCGTCCTGCGCCGGACGCAGCGAGATGGGTGACCTCGCTGCCCGTCTTGGTAATCAGTAGGGAGATGGAGGCGGCGAGTCGGGAGAAGACACGCTGCAGCGCCCACCGCAGCCAGCGCCTTACTCGCTAAGCACGCAGCCAGATCATGTCGGTGGTAGCTGTGTGTGATCTGTATGACGGAGGTGCCCGTGATGGGCGGCGCCAGCCGATAGAGGTGTGTGCGGCGGCAGATCATGCCCTGCGTGAGTGCGTCCCTGATCTTATCGTTCATCGAGGGCTGACGGAGGGCGTGTGAGGGCCCTGAGGCGGTGAGGCTCCGAGCGGCGCGACGAGTCAGGCTAGTTCTCTCCCGCATACGCTGGGAGGTAGGTCTGCAGGTAGGCCTGCAGGCGGCGCAGCATCGTCTGCTCGCGTCCCCAGGGCGTCCCTCGAGGTCGCCGCTGCAGGCGGTCACGCTTGAGGTCGCAGGAGAGCGCCAGCACCCTCTCATCCTCGTACCGCAGCAGCGCGTCTTCCTCCATCTGGTAGACCCCATCCATATAGCTGACGATGCAGCAGAAGCGCGGCTTCCGTATCGAAGACGCTACTGCCGAAGGCGATCATCGGCCGCTCATCCCACTAGGTCCAGGATCGTGGGGTAGATATCCGACACTGGCGAGACGATGGCCTCAGCCTCACGCCCCTGCAGCTCGCTGACTCGAAGAGGATAATAGCTACGCAGGAGGGCGCCCGCCGGAGGTCTTTGTACTCCTCAGCGCACCCCGGGCACGGCATGGTCAGCCACGAGGGACGAAGAGCGTGCGCTGATGCAAGGCTGGCGGCTCGCAGTCTCGGAAGGCGGCCGCAGCGCTGGATCCCGTGTGAGGCTAGTGCTCTGGTGGTAGGGGATCTCGCCCGCTCAGGCGGCTCGTCGCCTTATGCTGATCGGGCGCATGCGAGGGATGATGCGGCGAGGGTAAGACCGTCGAGAAGAAGGGCTCGGGAGTTGCGTCGTCTCGCTGATGCCATAGTACCGCAGGAGAGGGCTCGTCCCATGTCCGCAGTGCCCGTCATGGTCGGTATCATGGCCGTACTCGGTCATGCCGTAGTAGCGCGGACGCCTGCCTGGCTCGGCGAGAGCGCGTCGAGGCCCATCCGAGCCGTTGGGCGCGCCGTGAGAAGAAGGCCGTCGCATGGCCACATCGAGTCAAGACGGCGCTGGCAGCGAGGGTGGCCTCGCTGCCCGAGCGAGACCGAGAGGATGAAGGGGCTGCGCTTGAGCAGGGCAGGTAAGGATGGAGGGCATGGCGTCGATGGACTTCCGAGCCATTGGCATGAGAGCCTCCTCGAAGACGCCGGAGCGCTGCATCCAGGCTATCGATGAAGGGCGTGTAGCCACGGTAGCCGAGGATATCCCTTATTGAGCTGACCACTCACGGGCGAAAGCTCTCCCAGATGATGAGCGTCGACATTGCGCCGCGGACGCGAGCACGGCGTCCCCAGGGCGATAGATGGGGTCGATGCACCGCCGTGCCACCTCGGCCTCGCTGAAGTAGCGGTACTCGGGCAGGGCCTCCTTGCCCAGCGTGCGGATGAGGCAGAAGGGCGTATTGAGCACCAGCGCACGCTGCTGCGGCTGCTCGATGTAGATGGCAGCATTGCTCAGCGTGATAGGGCGCGTCGTCCCTGCCGAGCCGCATCCCGATGACGGCGAGAGTGCCACCGTCACGACGAGCGCGAGCTCCCGCAAAGCCTATAAGAGATGAGGGCGCGTGCGGGGCGGCTGCGTGGGACGCGGGAGGCGCCTATCCACGACGACCAGCAGCAGGATCAGCGCCAGCCCCGTGAGCGTCACGCCCCAGTAGTCGACGAAGAAGCGAAGGAAGTGCATCGGATTCTCATTGCCGAACTCAAGGAACGAAGACGAGCTCGTCGTACGCTTGAAGGTGCGAGCGGTAGTGACGCATCCTGAGGTTGGAGGATGAGGGCCAGACCATCCACCGTGAGTGTTAGAGTGCCGAGAGGAAGTGCTGGTAGCCGCGGCGGGAGGTGAAGGCCTGGCAGCGTGCAGGCTGAGCACTCTCGAGAGCAGGACGTGCCGTGTAGCTCAGCGCCGAGAGGTCGAAGTACAATCCCACGAGACATCCGCCTGAGCTGCAGCACGCTGAGACATCCGAGAGGTCCTTATTATATAGGTAAAGAAGGCACGCGCGGCAGCATGTAGAGGGCATGGGCGACATGATGAGCCGCAGCAGGCGGCACTCGTGCCCCGAGGGCTCCCGCAGCCAGTCCCTCTGCCCGCGATCTTGTGAGACTCATACTGCATCTTGTTGATTAGCCCGCCAAAATGCCGACATTGGGCCACATCGCGCATCCCATCTTGTATGGGCGCGCGCGACGCCAGGCCGCAGCCGAGGGATATATGCTGAGCAAACGCGAGGGCGACCGAGCGTAGGGACACACCTGATCGCCTCGCTGGAGAAGCTTTCTTATTGCGGGTGCTTGCGACCCCGAGAGGTGCAGGCGGCGCCCTCCTGCCCCTCGGCGTCAGCGCCCAGCTTCTGCTCGGCCAGCAGATATCCTCCGATCAGCGCGCTGCGCTTACGCTCCAGCTCGGTCAGGAGGCTGCCGTCGAGCGCCGCTGACGCTCAGGCGCGTGAGAGTTTGCTCTCGGTAGGTCTCCAGCTCGCCGCGTAGGCGATCGAGGTGACGCTGCATGCGGCTGCGCTCATCTGCTGTGCCGCCACGCTCGAGGTGCTTGAGCGTGTCACCCACAGCCTGAGAGGCGGCGGGCGGCGCAGTCTCTTGCGTGATACCATGCAGCCGATCGCAGCTCACGCCAGCGGGCGTTGATCTCCGCCTCGTGCTGCTGGGGACGAAGCCGGATGGCCTTCCACTTGGTGTTGTGCTCCGCCAGGACGTCGCTGAGGTTGGTCTGGGCGAACGTTCGTCTCTAGAGCGCAGCTAGCCTCGTCGAGGATCTGACGCTTAGCTAGTTGAGGTGTCTCACGCTGCCGCTCCGCGGGCGGAGCTATGCTGGCGTCACTCTCCGCGCACGGTCGCTCGAAGTAATCGAAGCGCTCGCGGAACTTTCGGACCCAGATGCGCTGGCCATGGCGCTGCGAGACCGAGCCAGGGCCTTCCTACTCCTCCTGCAGCTGGCGCGGCTCAGGCCGCGGCGGCATCCCAGTCGGCGGCCGCTCGCTGCAGCCCTCGCGCGGGCGACAGAGGCGCGCTTCTGCGTCAGCACCTCGTGCTCCTGTGCGTGGCTGGCGCGGACGAACTCCCCGCGGTGCGGAAGAAGCAGACGATCCGGCGCGAAGCGCTGCCATGCTGGTCGTTGTCCTTGCGTAGGGCGTGGCCTGCGGTCGCTGCACCGCCCGCCAGCGAGCCTTGATCTGCCCAACTCCGCCCAGCTGGCGTTATGCGTAGGTGAAGCCGCCCTGCTCTAGGAGCGCGGCCTCGACGGCCCCGCAGTCTCTGACCTTGAACCTGGAGGTCACGCACCTCCTCGCTGGCCTTCTTCTGGTCGTGGAACCCTGGTGGCGCTGTGACTGCGCCGTCGTATTGAGGGCACATACTCGGCTCATGAATTTCGGCGCGCCGCTCACACGCCGTGGCTCGTGCCACTGAGCGATGAAGCTCGGTGAGCTGGCGATGGGCTAGGATGGGATCCTTGACTGCTCTCCAGCGCGCGCAGCTCCTCGAGGAGGGCACGCGCTTGGCCTCCAGGATTCTCTGAAGTCCAGCTGGCGCGGAGTCGTCATCGATGGCCTTTGAGATCGCCGAACTGAAAGTCGCGCAGCTCGCGCGAAACTAACGGAGAGCGGACCCTGATCCTGCTGGGCGACCTCTCCGATCGCTTCACTCGTCACGGAGCTGGACAGAAAGTGCACCACAGAGAGCTTTGGCGAAGTCCTGCCCTCCCTTTCACTGTCTCCTGAAGAGCTCAGCTCGAGACGGCTGAGCAGCGCCTCGCGCTTCTCCTCTTATTCTCCTTATACAGCTGCTCGAGGAGCTCCACGACGCCTGCGGTCGCGCTCGCAGAAAGGTGGTGAAGAGGTCTCCAGCGGCTCCTCATGGATCTCGAGCTCGCGCTCGGCGGGAGTGACCGCACTTTGAGGGCATGCCTCGCTATGGGCAGCTGGAACTTGGTTCCCTGATCAGGTCCACCACCTTGCGATCGGGCAGCCTCGTCCTGCTGGAGGAGGTACCGCCAGATGAGTCCACGGGCTGCTGACCATCGCCGAAAGGCTAGGGCTGTAGCCATCAACGACCTGGGGTGCAGCGTCTACCAGGGCTGCGAGCTCCGTGCGAGAGCCTCAGTGGGCATTACCTGTGAGTAGTTCCATATCTGATCTCGCGTATTATAGACTGCCCTCTGCCCGAGGCTGAGAGCTGGCGAACAGCAGGCGTACGATGATGCGGATTCTTGCGTACTACAAAGAGAAAGTATGTTTTTACACGTTATTCCAGGCCAGCCTATAATCTCTCGAAGAAAGTGCTCCCTGTCGCCAGCGGCACGGGCTCAGCACACCCCTCGGCTCGGCGCCTCCGGCAGCCTCCCTAGCCGTCCCTCGCCCCTGAGTGGCGCCCTCCGAGGGCTCTCAGCCCTCCGTCCCTAGAGACGCTCCAGGCTCCTCCACTTCCCTGCCTGCACGTGAGGAGATGTCATACGAGGCTGAGGGCTATCCCCAGCGCCGTCCCAGACAGTCAGCGCCCTCACCGATATGCCTCAGCGCCTCTGAGGGGCGAGGCTGAGGCAGCACCGCAGGCGCCGATGATTGCGTATCTCGCATCACACCCTCGCGCATGGGCGAGCCAGATACACCTGACACCGCGAGCATAGAGATGCGAAATATCAGATCAGCCAGGCCTCGGCAAACGTCGGGCCGAGTATTGAGGGCTCACGCGCCACAACATAGGCTCCCTGCCATCGCCGACGCACCAGCTTGGCACGCATGGGCGCACGCTTCGAGACCAAGCGCTCACGGCGCCGTAGCCACAGGGCGCATCAAGACAGCGCAAGCTCGTCCTGCCTCAAGCCCTCGGCATCATGAACCTCAGCGGCGAGGCCGTGCGCTGCTGGATGAGCACGAGAGATCCCCATCTGAGCGCGCGTCCTCGTCCTCGTCGACGACCTGCGCTCCCTTCGGAACGCTACGCCTCAAGGGCAAGGGCGGCGACGCGCACACGGGCTGAAGCACGTCGCCTCGCTCCTCTCGGCTCGCCAGAGCTACCCACGTCTACCGCCTCGGCATGGTAACGAGTTTCCCCAGGGGGCTGCAGATCGACTACGTCCTCAAGGCGCTTCTCACGAGGAGGACTGGCGCCCGAGCTGCTGGAGCGCTGCTGCGTGACATCCACCGCCGCCTGCTGGCTCGAAGGCGTGGGCGAACGAGTGAACCGCTGGCAACTGGCCAGCGGCCGCCCTCCGCTGCGCCTGCGGAGCCCACTCCGCTAAATAGTATAAGGCAAGCCGCGCAGTCTCCGGACCCGTGCGGCGGCCGCTTGGCTCATTCATCCTCTCCCTACGGATCTCTGGCCGTGGGGGAGCATCGATGAGCGCTCGTGCCTGCGGGAAGTGCTACAGAGCGAGGCGAGACTAGCCCTCGTGGTGGCAGAGAGCATCCAGATGCTCTCTGCTCCTGCCCGTCGAGGAGGGCGTTGACGAGGGTCGCCCGTGACGATATCGTCCAGCGGCGAGCCTCGGCACCGGCGGCTGCTACGGCTCCTGAGCGACTGTGATGCGCAGGCTCGAGGGAGCTTCAGGGAGGATCTTCTTGTCGCGTGACGTCGACTGCGACTTTGATGTTGGCGATCTTGAGGTACTCGCTGGAAAGCGGTTCTCCAGGCGTAGCGCCCAGCTGCGGGAGACGCTCGGCGATCTCGTCTACATGCTCGGCGGCACCAAGCTGTAGTAGGACTCCGGAGCAGCGCGTGCAGGAGTGAAAGAAATCTCGGGCCTGCTGCACGTGCCAGGCAGTGGTAGCCGCGCAGGTTGGTATAGTAGACCTGAAAGTCTGCCAGGAGCTGTGTTAGTTCCTTTACCACAGCTGCGGCCAGTCTAGTCAATGCCAGTGATCGATAGTACGTTCATGGTTGTCTTGTATTGAGTTAAGTATTCTATCGGTGATCTCGCCTCTGTCTCAGAGGACACTGAAAGTAAGACTAAGCCTCCTGGGCAACCCAGCAGCGTGTATCAATTTGTAAATAAACGGGGTCTATACCCGCCCCCAGGTCTACTATAGTGAGGTTGGGGACTCGTCGCGTCCTCGCTTGGCTCACCGAAGGGCAGCGTCTTGGCCTCGGTGATCCTCATCGACGGCAGCGATCAGTCGCGGGTAAGGTAGGAGCTCTGGCGTGCGCTCAGGCAGCTGTGACTGGCTATCATGGGGCGGTGTGGGCAGGATGCCCTCCACCAGCAGACAGCCGTGGCCATGAGTGCCCCCACCAGCAGCCCAGCACGAGCCCCACGACACGGTCCAGCACGCGAGGAGGTCCCTTGGTCAGCAGGCAAAGACCAGCCCCGACGACGCGGATGAGGATGTAGGCGAGGGGCGAAGGGACAGCAGCAGCAGCAGCACCATCCAGCCGCCGAGCTGCTCCCCTCCGTAGCGCCGAAGACCTGCTGCAGGTGAGGGCGTCAGGTGCCGAGACTCACGAGAAGGCGATGACAGGGCTGCTACCTGCAGGACGCGCTAGCAGCGCCCTGAAAGGGCGCAGGAGGGCGAAGAGCAGCACTGCTCCGCCGAGGAAAATATCTGGTTGGTTCATGTGTCGTATAGCTAGGGGAGTAGGGCGGCGCACCTTGGCCCGCCCTGGCGCTCTGAGGCGCCTAGCGCCAGGCTGCTCCCAGTGGGTGAATAGTGGAAGGGTCAGTGCACCCCTCATCAATGACTAGCGGCTCGAGGCCCTGCCCTGCCAGTAGCGCAGCTGGTGCGCGGGCGGGAGGATGCGGTCATCGCCCCCGACATGGAGCGCGCGTCCAGAGGCCGAGGGCGCTGGGCTTCGAGGCTCGGATGTTCCTCGGCGCGCATGAGGGTGGTAGAGGCATCGTGCTCGGCCTGCAGCTCCGCCGTGGTGCGCGCGTGCAGCGCCTCGTAGAGATGGCGCATGCTCCTAGCGCCGCAGAAGCGGCGATCGAAGCGCTGCTCTATTGTCCTCCCTGGGCTCGCCGCGCATCATCTCGTAGTGTAGCTGCGGAATGCCGAGGCGGCTCATCCATCGGATAGCCCGTACCCGCCACGGCCGCGAGCCGGTGGATACGCTCCGCAGCTCAGGGTGCGCTGCCATCCCGAAGCTATCCACGGCCCACGCCCGCAGACCAGGCGACGATACGCGGCTCACGGTAGCGACTGAAGTCGAGTCAGCGTCTCGCAGCGCCCTCGGCGTCATACCAGGCTCAGGAGGTCATAGCCCTCAGGCCGCTCAGGTGCTCCACCGCCACGGGTGTCATCCCCCAGCCCGAGAAATAAAGGATCAGCCGCCCTCCCGGGCACGGCAGCTGGCGTGAACTGCTGGTACACAGCACTCAGCTCTTCGCCTACCAGGGGCTGGTCCTCGTCCTCGTCCTGCTCCATCTGGAGCATCTCGCGGTAGTCCGTCCAGTCGGGGTCCTCCTGGCAGTCGATCTCCAGCGGGAGGGTCGGATAGGGCGCCAGGCAAGCGTTGAGCCGCTCACCGAAGGTCGGTAGGTGACGCGTGTAGAAGGTCCAGTCCTTCGCCCCGCCCCCAGTGTAGTTGCCTGTCATGATGGCGAGCTTGTCCCGCTCCATCGTCCGCCGCAGTGAGGGGCTCGATCTCCTCGATGAGCTGTGCCGTCGCCTCGTCGGGCATCCCATCGGCCTCGGCCGCGTAGGGCCAGGAGATGGCGACACGCACGCGCAGGCTGCCCGAGGCGATGAACTGCTCCAGCTCCTTGCGTACGGTCACGAGACCAGTTGTCCGCCCTCGGTGTGGCTGAGCGAGGTGAACCATTCGTCCGTCAGTTTCATTACTTATCCTATATATATGTATGGCGCTTGGCCAGGGGCTAAAGGTAAGAAAAAGCGAGGATCACCGCCCTGGAATCACTCTAGATGTGAGTCATGCAACGGAACTCCCGAAGATATCCTTATTGTGATTGGCTTCTCGTTTATGTGCTGCAAAGGTACGCAGAATATCTCGCCCGCGCAATAGCCCCTGAGGCCGAGGCGGCGCAGGTCCTCCGTGCTCAGCGCCTCGCCCCCTATAGTCGCGCCTCTCCCGCCCTACGGCGAGGGGCGCCTCTGAGGGATACCAGTCAGAGCACCGAGGGCTATCAGTCACGGCGCTGAGGGACGTCGGTCAGCGCGCTGAGGGCTATCGGTCACGACGGGGCGAGCTAGGGAAGGCGCAGCGGAGAGCCCATAAAGGGCAGCGGGACGAGGCTAGGAGCAGCAGGGCGCGGAGCTATACAGTATGTTTATCTACCTATAAACGCAGACGATTGGTAAGCTGGAGGGCTTAAACTATCTTTGCACTCGTAATCCCAATTACAGATTATTCAACATTCATTTAAGGACATACATCATGAGCATCATCAACAGCGAGCTCCCAGAATTCAAGGTCAGCGCCTATCGCAAGGACGAGGGCTTCGAAGTAACGCAGGAGGACCTCAAGGGCAAGTGGAGCATCTTCTTCTTCTACCCCGGTGACTTCACCTTCGTCTGCCCCACCGAGCTGGCCGACCTGGCTGACCACTACGAGGAGTTCCAGAAGCTGGGCGTAGACATCTACTCCATCAGCACGGACTCTCACTTCGTCCATAAGGCATGGGCGAGCGCTACCGGTACCATCGCCAAGGTCCAGTACACGATGACTGCCGACATGACCTTCGAGCTGTCCTACGCTGTGGGCGTACTCGGCGAAGAGTCTGGCCAGGCCTGCCGCGGTGCTTCCTCTTCAACCCCGACGGGCTGGTGAAGATCGCCGAGATCCACGACAATGGGATCGGCCGTGACGCTACCGAGCTGCTGCGCAAGGTCAAGGCTGCGAAGTTCGTCTACGAGCACCCCGGCCAGGTCTGCCCCGCTAAGTGGCAGGAAGGCGACGCTACCCTCCAGCCTAGCATCGACCTCGTAGGTAAGATCTAGACCAAGCGCACGAGACCGAGCTGGTCACTATACTCACTCGAGCCGATCTGCTGGGGGAGAAGGCAGCGCCAGTGGTGTATTACTTCTCCCTATCTTTACCCCGACTCCACCCTAGTACCCCAAGACCTAGCATCTCTAGCCTTTCACCCCTATGACCCTAGACCAGAATATCCTCGAGCAGCTGCGTGGCATCTTCGCAGCTCGAGCAGTCCCTGTCACCCTCCTCATCGAGAACGACAGCGCTCGCCCAAGGGCACCGGCTCCCTCACCCTCGCACGTAGACTACGCCTCCACAGGAGGCGCCTCAGCTACAGGAGCGCCTCAGTGCGACGCTCCGACTGAGTCTGCTGCGCGGCAGCAGCCTACGGCATCTCCCGCTTGCCATCCCCGGCGGGCACGAGTTCACCTCCTGATCCTCGCCGTCCTGAATGCCGACGGCAGGGCGAAACCTACCCGAGGAGGGTTCGTCGTCGTATCGCTGCCCTCAAGGCTCCGCTCTGCGCCTGACCACCCATGCCCTCAGCTGTACCAACTGTCGAGGTCGTGCGGCGCTCAACCTCATGGCCTCACGGCCGGGCTCGAGCACGAGATGGTCGGCGGCGCCCCTCTTCCAGGCTGGGGTCGACCGCCTCGGCACGTCACAGCGTGCCCGCCGTAGTATATGGGGACGAACTCATCCACGTCAGTAAGGCCTCCCTCAGCGAGCTCCTCCTCGCCCTCGAGGCTAAGGTAGGCGCCGAGCCCATCAGTGCCGAGCCCATCCGCCGTGCCTATGACCTCGTGGTCGTCGGTGGTGGCCCAGCAGGCATCGCCTCCGCCATCTCCCGCCCCGCAAGGGAGCTCAAGGTAGCCGTCGTGGCCCAGGCGCATCGGCGGTCAGGTCAATGGACGACGGGCATCGAGAATATCCCTCCGTGGCGCACACCACGGGCACGCAGCTGGCCGCTGACCTCCACCAAGCACGCTGAGTCTGCTCCATCGCCCCTCGGACAACCCGTCCAGGTGAGGGCGCATCGAGCTGGGTGCAGGGGCTCGAGCGCTGCACCAACCTCGGTGAGATCATCGCCACAGAGCAGGTCATCATGCATGCAGGCGCCCAGCTGGCGTAAGCTCAGCGTGCCAGGCGAAGCGAGTACATCGGTCGCGGGGTCGCCTGCACTGCGACGGGCCCTTTCTTCAAGAGGCAAGGACATCGCCGTCATCGGCGCAACTCGGGCATCCGGGCCGCCATCGACCTGGCGGGCATCTGCAGAAGCGTCACCGTGCTGGGTATGCCGACACGCTGCGCCGACACCGTCCTGCAGGAGAGGCAGCGAGCCTCTCCAGCGTCAGCATCCGCACCGCATGGCCACCAAAGAGGTCCTCGGCGATGGCGCCAGGTCACTCAGCTCAGTGGCCCCCGTGACGGCGGCGATGAGAGAGACTCGCGCTGGATGGCCTCTTCGTACGATCGGGCTGCAGCCAATACGAAGGCCTTCGACGGCTGCTGGAGCTGCGCCGCGGGGAGATCATCATCGACGAGCGCTGCCGTACCCGTCGAGGGCATCTACGCCGCTGGGCGACTCGCACGACCGTGCCCTCAAGCAGATCGTCATCGCTATGCGGGCGAGGCGCTAAGGCTGCCCTGACGGCCTTCGACGACCGCATCCCGCTCGGGCGCGTAATCCGCGGCGGACGGCACACCAAGATCTCTCTACATTTCCAAGGCAGCGCGCGGGTCCTCTCCGGAGACTCGGGAGGGCGCCTGTCTGTATAGGGCATGAGGGCGTGCGAGCTGCCTCCGCGGAGCCGCTCAGCAGGCTCGAGCTGAGACTCCAGCACGTAGACCCATTCGTCCGCGGTGGACTCGCGGGGCTGTAGAACAGAGCCCTCGGGCTGAGCGCCTCGCACGGCGGCCAGATCCTCGGTAGGCTGGCGCAGCGTCCCTGCCATCGTGCCGCGGGCCCATCTTGGTATGAACGACGATCTGCTTGGAGCCCGCCGTCGGACGCCGCACGTAGAAGCTCGGGTGATCACCCGTAGCGCCGACGCACCTCCTCCCAGTGGAAAGACCCCGCATCTCATCGCTGGCGAGGAGCAGCGTCCGCCGCAGGCCTACCCCCGCTCGATGAGGAGGGGCGTCAGCAGGTCGCGCCAGTAGTCGAGCGCCTCGCTCAGCCCCTCGAGGCGTACCGTCCCCTCCATGCGGTAGGGACGGGATGAGGGTCGCTCTGAGGGCGCAAGAGGCCATAGGCGAGGAGGTCATCAGGAGGTGCTCCGTGGCGTAGTGCTGCTCCTCGGCACGCTGAGCGTCAGCATCGAGCTCACGGTGAACCATGCCCGAATAGCCGAGTGGCGCCTAACGCTCGCGTGCCCTCGTCGAGAGAAGCTACGCTGACGGCGGTGGACCTCCTCGCCGAGCTTTCGGGCTGAGGGCCGAGTGGCGCGCCCAGCTCCTCGGCGCTGAGCCGCAGCGACACTGGGCGATGATGCGCTCGGCACTCGCTCTGGGAAAGCGTGCGCGTGTGTGGGTGAAGTGCGCGGCCAGCGCTTGCGCTGCGTAGTCTGGCTGGAGAAATGGTGGAGCATCCTGGGCTGTCGGTGAATGGTGGGCGAGGGCGCGCCGCCCGCTGCGCCTCCACCAAGGTAGGCTTCTGACTGATATCCCTCAACGCGCTGACTAGATATCCTCACGGACGCCACGGGACGTCCCTCAGCCCAGCTGACTGATGTCCTCAACGCCCTCCCCACTGCCGCACGCCGCCGCCATGGATCGCGCGCCCGCTCCGCCAATTCCCTGCCTTATCTTTTATACCCATAAAACAGGCATGATGAGCTCAACGAAGAAACCCAAAACCAAGCCACGGACAGTGAAGCCACAAGCAGAGGCTACCCCGAGCCCAAAAGCCTCGCGCCTCAAGGAGACCTAAAGCTACCTCAGCCTCCTCCACGCCAGGTGCTGGAGCAAACGCCGAGCGCTTCCTAGATTTATTCGCTAGCCCCCAGTATGGTAGAATATGCCTCTGACGTACTGGCTGAAGTACGTGTACCCATCGCCCTTGGGGTGTTCTTCGTATTCCTCCACAAGCCTATCGAAGAGTTTGCAGTCAAGCGCCTCATGGCCCGCTCCTCGCCTCACTTCGATACAGGGATGTTTCATCGAGCCTCCTAGGGATGGAGACCTAGCAATTATCCTAGTCCTCGTTTGATTCAGCTCCCGAAGGCGCTATATCGTAGGGGGCAAAGTTGTGCTCAGCGCTTTCCTTATCTTCTTCGGCTACTGGTACTACCGCTTTGGCCGTCCCGACATCGAGTTCTACAGACTGTTCGGGCAGACTTGCCCTATTGCCTTTGCTGACCTCATCCGCTAGCACGCTTCGTTCCCTTTAGCCCTCTGGCTATGGACTTGCTATACCAAGCGCCACGCTAACCAAGAGAGGCAAGCTCCCGAGGCGTCCAGCTTCTCACCGACCATCCCCTGACCGGGAGAAAGAAGCACTCAGCGGCTGGACGAGCCAGCGCAGACCTTGACGAAGCTCCTCGCGACCGATACCACACGTGCGGCCTTTAGCCTTGGTATCGTTGCCTCCTGGGGCGAGGGTAAGTCCTCCTTCATGGGCATCATGCAGCGCTACCTGCAGCAAGCGCAGCGCGAGGTCATCGTCATGCGCTTCAACCCTTGGCTCTACGATAGAGGCCAGCTGACGAAGGTATTCTTCGAGGAGCTACGCCGTACGCTCGCCCCCTACAGCAGCAAGCTCTCTAGGAGCATCAACAGCTACGCCGACCTACTACTCGCCGTAGATAACAGCTGGCTAAAACTCGCCCACGAGCTGCTCCGCTTGTCCCAGCGCAGCACCACGAAGCAGTTCGACCAGCTCTCCCTGAAACATCCAAGAGCTCGGAAGAAGGTCGTCATCTTCATCGACGACGTAGACCGACTGATGCGGGAGGAACTGCTGGAGCTCTTCAACCTCGTGCGTAACTCCTCCAATCTCCTTGCCTCTACTTCTGTCCTCGCCTACGACAAGAGCTACGTCCTCAAGACGCTCCAGAGCGACGGCGAGCACATGACACGCTACCCCGAGAAGATCCTCCAGGAGGAATACCCCTTCCCCAAGCTCGCCCCAGACAAGATGTGGACTGTCCTGGAGCGATGCCTCAGCGAGACACAACTTGGGCAGGACGATGGGGACACGGCATCAAGGATCCTTCATGAGCTCAAGAAGAAGGGGATGAACCTCCCTTATTACTTGACTACTATCCGTATGGTCAAGCGTATGGCCAATGCCTTTAACTCGCGCTACGAGCTACTACACAAAGTAGGCGTAGCCTCCTTTGACCTCTTCATCTTCGAGCTCATCTACTACGTCTACCCTAGTGTGTACGATTACCTCAAAGAGATGTATCAGACTCACACAAACTATACGATACGAGAAACACCCAGCATTTGGGACACCGCCAATCACCAAGTCTCCCTACGCCAAGATTGGCAGCAAATTTTGTCGCAGAACCTCTTTACAAGGAGTCACTGCAACTATTCGTCAATAGACCAGCAGCAAATCGAGCTCCTCATTAACACACTGTGGCGTAGTAATAGAGAACGTAGGGCTCCGCAAATTAATGACCTCCCCTCTTTAGGAAGGTACTTCTACCGCAATCCACTGGCGCAGGATATACTCGAGGCCGATTTCTACTCCTTCTTAGCGCTGGATAGAGAAGACAAGGAGCAATGGATGGCTTAGCAATCTCACGTTTCTTCTCAAGTGTCATTCATACACCAGCTAAAAGACTGCCGAGATACTGGGCTAAAAGATGCTAAGGAAATAATCTGGGCTATGCTTTACTGGAACTCAATCCGAAGCAGTTCTTGGCCCGGAGAATTCCGTCCTCCTAGTGAAGAATATCTTTTCCTTGGAGAGGATATAGAAAGATCAGTGTCGGAAAGCAGACAAGCTCTACGCCCGCAGCTCAAAGTGGCGCTTGAAACCTTCTTCAGTGACGCCTCTCTTATTCCTGGACTATGGATATACATTATATCATGGCTAGAGCAAAGCACGCGCATATCGGTCCTCTTTACCCAAGACGAGTTATTTGAGAAACTCGCTCTCCTATTTAAAGAAATTGCTCGAGGGAACAACGTAAGCATCCTTTACTCTACTGGGTATCTCTGAAGCTAGTCTTGAAACCAGACTTGCATACACGCTTTGAGGAGCTAACGACAATTGTGAGAGAGCAGGCTCAACGAGACCTTAGCTCTTTCCTTTCTTGCGTTGTAATCCAATGCAGGGACTACCATGGCGGACTTGCATATACCCTACGCCCGATTCCCTGGGAGAGCCGGCAGGAGCTCCAACAGATTCTAGAGGACTCCGAGATAGGAGAGAGATCTGCGGAAACGACACTTGAATTTCCTCAAAAACTAGGGGAACAAGAGTTCGTCCATATCCCAGAAGAAGAAGCCCCTAGGATTTACGAATACCATCGCTCTCCGAGGTCCTAGCCCCCCACGCCATTAACCACACCTTATATATAGTATGCAGATCCGTACATTCATGATCAAGACGCACCGCCTGCTGGGGGCGGTGATGAGCGTCTTCTTTGTCGCGTGGTTCCTCTCAGGGATCGTGCTCATCTATAAGCCTTACCCGAAGTACACTCAGGACAGAAGCGCTGGCACATAGCGCACGCCTGGGGGAAGCGCTGCCCAGCACGGACAGCCTCGCGGCCGTCCTTAGGGCGCGCGGGCTGGACACGCTGCAGCTCTCCAGCCTAAGCCTGCAGGGGGGCAGCTATGCCGACAGCCGTGCACGGCTCATGCTGCAGCCCGAGGAGGGCGAGCGCGTGGAGCTGGCCTTCGACGGCGACAGCCTTCGCAGCCTCGTCCTCGACCGCGCCTACCTCGACGATATCGCCAGCCGCTGGGGGCAGCGCATCGAGCGCATCGACACCATCCAGGGAGCTGGACCCGGTGGGTACCCTTCGGTCGCCTGAGGCGGAGCTCCCCTTCTACCGCCTCCTACTCACGGGGGCGCGGGCACGAGGTCTATGTCTCGAGTCTCACGGGGCGCGTGCTGCAGGAGTCCACACGCGTGGAGCGTGCCTGGGCCTGGGCGGGGGCGATCCCACACTGGATCTACTTCACCTGGATCCGCAGCCAGCAGGAGCTGTGGCGCTGGGTCATCATTGTCCTCGAGTGCGGATCAGGACGATGATGGCGGTGACGAGGCTTCCATCGGCATCTCCTACTACCGCATGCGAGGACGGCGGGAAGGGCAGCAAGCTCTATTCGCCCTTTACGAAGAAGCGCTACCAGTGGCACCACGCCTTCGGCACCGTCGGCGGCCTGCTCACCATCGCCTGGGTGCTGACGGGGCTGCTGTCGGTGGTGCACTACCCGCACACCGAGGCGAGGACTACCCGTGGAGCGGCTGGAGGGGCCCCGCTGCGCCTGGGGCCTACCGCTACCGATCTGGAGGCGCTGCGGCAGGCTGAGCCCGAGCTGCGCCGCCTCAGCTTCTACTCCTGGGGCGACATCCCTCTGCTGCAGGCCGAGGGAGGCGAAGAGGTGCACTACTACGACGCCCGCAGCGCGCAGCCCCGCCGCCTGGAGCTCACCGAGGCCGAGATCACGGGCGAGCTGCAGAAGGTCTTCGGCGCGGATCACCAGTACCGGCGCGACTTCCTCCAGGAGTACGACAGCTATTATATAGATCGCACGCGTAGGGCTGCCGCTGCCCGTCTGGCGCATCGCCATCGACACCAAGGAGCACCACAGCTACTACGTCTCGCCCCAGCGCGGCCGCGGCAGGCTCATCGCCGACAACGAGCGGATCGACGCCTGGATGTTCTCCAGCTGCACCGCCTGCAGTTCGCAAAGCTCGTCGCGCAGCCTTGGCTGTGGACGCTCGTGATGTGGGGCTTCCTCCTCATGGTACGATCACCTCCGTGACGGGCCTGTGGATGACGGGCGACTACCTCAAGCGGCTCTGGAGGAAGCGCCGCCGTAGACTCTAGTCCCCACACGCCCCAAGCACAAGCCGCCCAGTGTAGCGCCCTGGGCTCCAGCCGCTCGTGGCGGCTATCCGAGGCCCTGGGCAAGCCCGATCAAGGCTAAGAGGCCGCTCCTCTCCCTCCCGAGTCAAGCGACGCAAGCTACCCGCACGGCTCCGCCCTAGGGCCTCCCGACGCAGCGACTAAAGAGGCGAAGCGCGGCGACCGCCCCAGCCCAGCGCGGCGAGGGCTATCCCTCAGCCTCCCGACCGACGTCCCTCACGAGCGCCACGGACGTCCCTCAGCGCCGTGAGGGATATCCCTCGCACGGCCTCCCCCTTAGCGCGGACGCCACTCGGGGCTCTGTATCGCAGCGCTTGACGTCCTACGTGGAGAGCAGGAGGAGGGCGCTAGGCGGCACGCATTCGGGCACTTAGCCCTAGGCGCGCAGAGGGGCGCGGCAGGGCGCGAAGGGCAGGGGCAACAGGCTAGTTTGGTAGTGTCCGAAAGTCTTCTTATCTTTGCAGCGCTTTTAGGGGCAATCAGATGGTGGTTGTAGCTCAGTTGGTTAGAGCACTGGATTGTGGTTCCAGGTGTCGCGGGTTCGAGTCCCGTCTTCCACCCCAAGGCAAATGGGCATACGGCAGCGCCGTGTGCCCATCCTTCGTTTACGGCCCAGCATAATTAGAGGATGTCCCATAGCCATCAGATCACCTTCCTCCGCAGTCTCAGCGCCGAGGGCAGCACCAGCTCTCGGGGCTCTGTCGCCCTACCGGGCAGGCGGGCTCCAGCCGCTGCACGCCGCTCCCCAGCTCCACAGGCTGCGGCTTGATCAGGTCGCTGCCGAGGGCGCGCAGGAGCAGGCCGAGCGCCGCCGCCTACTGGAGCGCCTCCTGCCCTGGGCCCGTGGGCGCTCGCTGCCCTTCTACTACCCCAGCTCAGAGGCGAGGGCAGCCGATCCGCCGTGTGGCCTTCGACCTCGACGGCACGCTCATCCGAGACGAGACTGATGGTACTGCTGGCGAGGCAGGTGGGACGCGGCGAAGAGATGCAGCAGCTCACCGAGGCCGCGATGTGCGGCGCGCGTCCCCTTCACGAGAGCTTCGTGGCACGCAGCCAGCTGCTCCTGGGCCTCAGCGAGGCGGGCTGCTGCGACCGCTCGCTCAGCTGAGCTTCGCCCCGATGCCGCCGAGCTCATCGCGCGGCTTCAGCAGCGCAGGGCTCGAGCTGTGTCTCATCACGGGCGCCTACGAGCCTCTGGCAGCCGCCCTCGGCGAGCGCCTCGGCATCCCGCTCGGCTGCGCCAGTGCCCTACGCATGGAGGGCGGGCGGCTGGCAGGACTCGTCGAGGAGGCCATCGTCGACGCCGAGGCCAAGGCACGCTACCTTCCAGGCCTGGGCGGGCCAAGAGCTCGCCGCGACGCTCGCCCTGGGGACGGAGCCAACGATATCCACATGCTCTCCACCGCAGGCCGCGCCCTGCACTACAGCTGTATAGCGCCCTCGGTGCCCTCACTTATCCCCCTACTGGAGCTCCTCCAGCGCCTTACCCACATCCTATGAACGTCCGTATCGAAGCCAGCTGGCGCGAGGCCCTCGCCGCCGAGTTCGACAAGCTCTACTTCGGCATCCTCACCGACAGGGATACGCAGCGAGTACCAGAGCGGCCGCGCCATCTACCCACCCGCAGGGCGGATCTTCCGCGCCCTGGACCTCCTGCCCCTCGATCGGGTACGCGTCGTCATCCTAGGCCAAGACCCTATCACGGCGCGGGCCAAGCCGAGGGCCCTCGCTTCTCCGTGCCCCTGGCACTGGCGTGCCGCCGAGCCTGGTGAACATCAAGCGGGAGATCGCCGACGACCTCGGCCGCCCCTCCATCATCGAGGACGGAGCTCCTCCCCTGGGTCAGAGCAGGGCGTGCTGCTGCTCAATACCACGCTCACCGTCCGCTCGGGGAGGCCGCCTCGCATCAGGGGCTGGGCTGGGAGACCTTCACCGACGCCGTCATCCAGCTGGTCAGCCAGCGCTGCGCGCACGTCGTCTTCCTCCTCTGGGGTACCCCTGCACGACGCAAGGCCGCTATGATCGACGCCACGCGCCACTGCATCCTCGAGGCGCCACACCCCTCGCCGCTGTCGGCGCACCGCGGCTTCTTCGGCTGCCGCCACTTCTCCCGCGCCAATGCCTACCTCCAGCAGCAGGGTCTCACCCCTATCCAGTGGTAGCCCCTCCTAGGTATAGACGGGCTCAATAATCCCATTTCGTCGGTAGGCGGTAGGGCAGCGGAGAAGTCGTATCTTTGTAAAAGGAATAAGCCCCGCAGTACTCGCGGCGCGGCAGGACAGCTAAAAAGCTAGCACTATGGACGTACTCCAGATACAAAAAGGACCTCATCAGGGATGCAGGACTATATGAAGAACTTCGCACGTAGCCTCACAAGGACGAGGCCGATGCTGAGGACCTGACCCAGGACACGACGCTGCGCGTACTGAACAACTATGATAAGTTCGTCGACAACGTCAACTTCAGGGCTGGGTGCTGAAGATCATGCGCAACATCTTCATCAATAACTACCACAAGCTCGTACGTACACAGGAGCTCATCGACTATAATGTGGACGCCTACAACGTGCCCCTGATGAGCGACGGCGGGGAGAACACCCCGAGGGCTCTATGGACATCAAGGAGATCACAGAGGCCATCTCGGCCCTGCAGCCGACGCTCAAGGAACCCTTCTCCATGTACGTCTCAGGCTATAAGTACAGCGAGATCGCCGAGACCCTCGGTATACCTCTGGGCACGGTCAAGAGCCGTATCTTCTTCGCCCGCCAGGAGCTGCAGCGCAGTTACGCGCGACCTGCGCCAGGCGCCTTACGTCCCACCCTCACCCTTCCTGAATCATAAGGAATACCATATATGAATAGAGAACATCGTCGCAGCCTGATCATCGGCTCAGGCCCAGCAGGCTACACCGCCGCCATCTATGCGGGACGCGCCAACCCTCGCTCCCCTCCTCTGTGAGGGCAGCCTGGCCCGGCGGCCCGGCTGACACAGACCACAGAGGTGGAGAACTTCCCTGGCTACCCTGAGGGCGTCACAGGCTCCGTACTGATGCAGGACCTGCGCAAGCAGGCCGAGCGCTTCGGCGCAGAGGTACGCGCGGGTCTGGCCACTAAGGTCGACCTCTCCCAGCGCCCCTATGTCGTCACCTTCAGCGACGGCGTAGAGGTCGAGGCCGACACGATCATCATCTCCACGGGAGCCTCCGCGAAGTACCTCGGCCTCGAGGACGAGACGAAGTACGCTGGTATGGGCGTCTCGGCCTGTGCTACCTGTGACGGCTTCTTCTACCGTGGCAAGGTGGTCGCCGTCGTCGGTGGTGGCGACACCGCCTGCGAGGAGGCGCTCTATCTGGCAGGCCTCGCGTCCAAGGTCTACATGATCGTACGCAAGGACCACCTCCGTGCCTCAGACATCATGCGCCAGCGTGTCGAGCAGCACGAGCGTATCACCATCCTCTACGAGCACAATACGGTCGGGCTCTTCGGGGACAATGGCGTCGAGGGCGCCCACCTCGTCAAGCGCCTCGGCCAGCCCGATGAGGAGCACGTGGATATCGCTATCGACGGCTTCTTCCTGGCGATCGGTCACCACCCCAACTCCGAGCTCTTCGCTGACTACCTCGACCTCGACGGACGGGCTACATCATCACTGAGGGCGCTACCCACGTACCAAGGTGCAGCGTCTTCGCTGCTGGGGACGTCGCTGACCCGCTCTACCGCCAGGCCATCACCGCTGCGGCCTCGGGCTGCAAGGCGGCCATCGAGTCCGAGCGCTACCTCAGCGATCAGGGCCTCCTCTAGCGAGCGCCCGCTGGGGATCGGGAGCTAAACCTACAAGGCACAGCCCCGAGCCCGACAGAGCAGTAGGACAGCGCCTCATCCACCCGTGTGGATGAGGCGCTGTCCTTTTACTGGGCGAGGCCTGAGGCCGATCGAGCTACTGAGCGGCTTGATGTCGAGGCGCACGGGCTGGATCATGTTCTCAGGCGCCAGCACCTTGTCCAGATCCTCCTGCAGGATGCCGTGCTCGATGACCAGGTCGTAGACGCTACGCCCCCGTCTCGAGGGCCTCCCTGGCGATCTTGGTGGAGTTCTTGTAGCCGATGATGGGGTTGAGGGCGGTGACGATACCGATACTGTTGCGCACATAGCTGCGGCAGGGTCTCCTCATTGGCCGTGATGCCGTCGATGCAGAGGGTACGCAGCGTATCGAAGCCCTGGATCAAGAGGTCGATGGACTCGAAGCAGCACTGCGCCATGACGGGCTCCATAGCGTTGAGCTCCATCTGGGAGGCGTCGCCAGCCAGCGGGTGACGCAGAGGTCGTTCCCCATGACCTTGTAGCAAACCTGGCTCACAACCTCCGGGGGATGACGGGGTTGACCTTCCCGGGCATGATGGACGAGCCGGGCTCGCATGGCGGGCAGGTTGATCTCGCCGAGCCCACAGCGGGGGCCGCTGGAGAGCAGGCGCAGGTCATTACAGATCTTGTTGACCTTGACGGCGATGCGGCGTAGGGCGGAGCTGTAGCCGATCATCTCGCTGGTGTCGCTCGTGGCGCCGACGAAGTCGTCCGTACGCGTGATAGGCCAGCCCGTGATCCTCGGCCATAGCGGCCGTGCAGTGAGTCGGCGTACTCGGGCTCAGAGGAGATCCCCGTGCCGATAGCCGTAGCCCCCATGTTGATGGCGAGGAACTGCTGGGCAGCGTAGTCGAGGTTGGCGATCTCGTGGCGCAGGATGGAGGCGAAGCCGCCGAAGGTCTGCCCCAGCGTCATGGGCACAGCGTCCTGCAGCTGCGTACGGCCCATCTTCACCACGTGGGCGAACTGGCGGGACTTGGCCTCCAGCGCCTCGATGAGCTGGATGAAGTGCGGGCGCAGCTTGAGGTGCGAGGCATAGAGGCCGAGGTGGATGGCCGTGGGGTAAGCATCGTTGGTCGACTGCGAGCCGTTGACATGGTCATTGGGCGAGAGGTACTTGAACTCGCCCTTGGCGTGCCCCATCAGCTCGAGGGCACGGTTGCGAGATGACCTCGTTGGCGTTCATATTGGTTGTCGTGCCCGCCCCGCCCCTGGATCATGTCCACGGGGAACTGATCGTGGTGCTTTGCCCTCGAGGGAGCTCGTGGCGAGGGCGGTGACGATGGCGTCCTTCTGCTGGTCGCTGGAGCAGCCCAAGGCGGTGGTTGGCAATCGCCGCAGCCTCCTTCGTCCACGCGAGGCCGTGGATGAAGAGCGGGTAGTCGGAGAGGTGGAAGGCGCTGATGTTGAAGTTCTCTACTCCACGCAGCGTCTGCACGCCATAGAGCTTGTCGTTGCTGATCTGGCGTTCGCCGATCAGATCACTTTCTATGCGAAAGTCCTGGACTGATGTAGCCATAGTAGTGACTGGTATAGCTTGATGAATGTTTATCGTAGAGCAAAGGTACTTATTTTTCCTCCCAGCGCACCCCAAGTTTTTAGGCTGTCAAAGGCTTATCCTAGGACAAAAGCACGCAGTACCCACACAAAAGGCAGCTCAAAGCACGTCATTCTACCACAAGCACCGCCCGAAGCGCGCCCAGAGCGAGCAAACGACGTCTTTTGGCACCCCTCGCAGCCTCCTCCGCAGCCCGCGCAGCCGTCCCTGCCTGCTCGCGCTGCCCTGTGACCAAGGCCTCCCTTCCCTGACCGATATCTCTCACGAGGCTGACTGATAGCCCTCACGCCTCTGACTGCCGTCCTTTACGGCGCTGATGGATATCCCTCAGCATGCCCCGACACGCTACGGAGCTGCGCTGGGGCTTATCCTCGCCCCGCCTTGCCCCCAAGTCGAGGGCGGCTGAGGCAAGGGAAAAAGAAAAAGCCTACCTTTGCCTCAAGCAACTCAAAGGGGTGCTGGCTGTAGACCTCCGTCGTCTACCGCTGTGCTGAGATTATACCCGAGGACCTGATCCAGGTAATACTGGCGTAGGCATAGAGTGAAGGCAAGAGCTTGCCGCTTATACTCCATGATCTTCATCTGACCCTCAGGTGCCGCGGTGTATCCCAGCCCGCTGCCGCCCCCACGTGCCGCTCGAGCGCTGCCCGCGGTCTGGCTACTGCATCCTAGAGCTGCTCCGATCATCACTCTAGCAGTGCACGCGATGCACATCACCGTCAACGGCGAGCCCCACCAGCTCCCTGCCCCCTGAGCCTCCGTGAGGCCCTCGACAGCCTCGGCCTCACCCTCCCGACACACGCCGCCCTAGCGCTCAACGAGCGAGTCGTCCCCCGCAGCGACCTCGACAGCACGCAGCTCCAGGCGGGCGACGCGCTCCTCATCATCCAGCCTACCTTCGGCGGATAACCCCGAGGCACCCCTTAGCCCTTAATCCTCACCCTACACTCCCACCCTAAGCCTATGAAGATCAAAGATGTCGTCACCCACGGCCCCCTCACAGGGTCAGAGAAGATCTACATCACCAGCCCCCGTATGCCCCACGTACGGGTAGGCATGCGCCGCATCCCTCTCTCGGACACCATAGAGGAGGACGGCAGCCGCAGCCCCAACGCCCCCGTCATCGTCTACGACACGGGTGGCCCCTACACCGACGCCGCCGCTACCAGGTAGACCTCGAGCGTGGCTCTACCGCGCCTGCGCGAGCCCCTGGATCGAGGGGCGCGGCGACACCCTCCAGAGTGAGGGCCTCGGCAGCAGCTATGCCCGCCAGCGTCTAGCCCAGCGTGCCTCGACGGCCTGCGCTACCAGCACATCGTTCCCCACCCCCGCCGTGCCCAGAGCGACTGCGTGACCCAGCGCTACTACGCCGTGCGCGGCATCATCACCGAGGAGATGGAGTACGTGGCGCTGCGTGAGAACCAGCAGATCGAGGAGCTGCGCGAGCGCCACAGCCGCGGCGGCGACCCTAAGGGCGCCGTGCTGCCCGAGCTGGTGACGGCGGAATTCGTCCGCGAGGAGCTGGCCAGTGGCCGCGCCATCCTCCCAGCGAACATCAACCACCCCGAGAGCGAGCCCATGATCATCGGCCGCAACTTCCTCTGTAAGGTCAATGCCAACATCGGCAACTCCGCCATCACCAGCAGCATCGCCGAGGAGGTGGAGAAGGCCGTCTGGGCGACCCGCTGGGGCGCCGACACCGTGATGGATCTCTCACGAGGCCGTCATATCCACGAGACGCGCAGTGGATCCTGCGCACTAGCCCCGTGCCCATCGGCACCGTTCCCCTCTATCAGGCGCTGGAGAAGGTACACGGGCGTGTCGAGGAGCTGAGCTGGGAGATCTACCGCGACACGCTCATCGAGCAGGCCGAGCAGGGCGTGGACTACTTCACCATCCATGCAGGCCTCAGGAAGGAGCACATCCCGCTGACGCTCGGCCGCCTGACGGGTATCGTCAGCCGCGGCGGGGCGATCATGGCCGGCTGGTGCATCGCCCACGACCGTGAGCTTCCTCTACGAGCACTTCGAGGAGATCTGCCAGATCGCCGCCCGCTACGACGTCGCCCTCTCGCTGGGCGATGGTCTGCGCCCGGCAGCATACAGGACGCCAACGACGCGGCGCGAGATGGCCGAGCTCAAGACCCTAGGCGAACTGAACCGCATTGCTGCCCGCCACTACGTCCAGGTCATGATCGAGGGCCCGGGGCACATCCCCATGCACCTCATCCCTGAGAATATGACGCGCGAGCTCCTCGACTGCGACGAGGCCCCCTTCTACACCCTCGGCCCGCTGGTCTCGGACATCGGCGCGGGCTACGACCATCATCACGGGCGCCATCAGGGGCGGCCATGATCGAGGCACCTCGGCACGGCCATGCTCTGCTACGTGACGCAGAAGGAGCACCTGGGCCTGCCTGAGCGCGAGGACGTGCGTCAGGGCGTGGTGACCTACAAGCTCGCCGCCCACGCTGCCGACCTAGCGAAGGGGCACCCCACGGCCTACATCCGCGACCACGCGATGAGCAAGGCGCGCTACGAGTTCCGCTGGCGGGATCAGTTCCACCTCGCCCTCGACCCCGAGCGCGCCCGTGAGTACCACGACCAGACGCTGCCCGACGACTCGCACAAGGAGCGGCACTTCTGCTCGATGTGCGGCGAGCACTTCTGCTCGATGCGCGTCAACCGCAGCTTCCTGCCAGGCGCTGGCGGCACGTACCGTCGGCGAGGGCGGCGTGCCCGTGGTCGGGCTGGTGCGCCCCAGCGATGTCGCCCTCATAGCTGCTCGGGCGGCCACTAGCCGATGCGCAGGGACCAAGTCATCGTCCTCACACCCCCGAGTGGCGGGGGCTGTGGAGGCGAGCTGGATCGCCACGCTGCTGCGCCTCGGTGTGGGACGCGTGCACATCCGCAAGCCCGAGGCCAGCGCCGCGGGAGCTCAGTGCCCTCCTGCAGGGCCATCCCCCGCGCGCTGAGGCGGCGCTGCGTCCTCTCGCAGCAGTCCGAGCTGGTGCCGCCACGCCCTCGGCGGCCTGCACCTCTCGGTACGTGCGGCTGGCGCGAGCTCACGGCCCGCCCGTCCTTTGCCTCAGGGCAGCTCGTCGGCGTCAGCTGCCACAGCCGTGAGGGAGCTCGAGGCGCTGCCTTTCGCCCCCGACTACGCCTACCAGCCCCGTGGCGCCTAGCCTCAGCAAGGAGGGCTACGGCGCGGCGCAGCAGCGCTGGACGGAGGCCGAGCTCGGGCAGCTCTGCGCCGAGACGCGCTTCCGCTGATCGCCCTCGGGGGCATAGCGCCAGCCACCGCGGGGCGCTTCCTCCGCCTGGGCTTCGCGGGCGTGGCGAGCCTGGGCTACTGGCAGGGGCTCTCGCTCGAGGAGCTTCCCGAGGCGCTGAGACGCCTCTGCCTGCTGCGCCTCCTGCTCTGCGGCGGGCTCGACCCCACGGGCGGGGCGGGCATCACGGCCGACCTCAGCCATGCCCAGCGCCTCGGCGTGGAGAGCTACAGCCTCATCACGGCCGTCACGAGTCAGGACGCAGAGCACTTCTACGGCCTCATGCCGCTGGGGGAGGAGGAGCTCCGCGGGCAGCTGCGGAGCCTCGAGGCACTGCCCCCACCCGAGGTAGCCAAGATCGGCCTCGTGTCCTCACTGGAGCAGCTGCGGACGCTCGCGGGACTGATCCGCGCCTGCTACCCACACTGCCTCATCCTCTGGGACCCCATCCTACGCAGCAGCTCGGGCTATCAGCTCCTCCCGACGCCAACAGCTGAGGAGCTGGAGGCGGCGCTGCGGGAGGTGGACCTCCTGCTGCCCAACGCCTACGAGCAGCGTCAGCTCCTGGGGGAGCTTAGCCCCGCAGAGGCCGCCCGCCGCTGGCACTGCACCCTCATCTGTAAGGGCGCCCGACCGAGCCCCGACCTTGTCCCCAGCCTAGGAGCAGGGCAGGACACGAAGGCAGGAGAGGACACCTCCGACAGGACAGTGGGCCGACCTATACCCCAGCGCCGCCTACATCACCGACCTCGGCTACACGCCCGAGGGCCGCTGTATAGCCAGCTGCTGCCCGCCTGCGGGCACCGACCGCCACGGCACGGGCTGCCTCTGGCACGGAGCTTGCCCTAGCGCTAGCCTCGGGGCTCGGCCTCGAGACCGCTATGCGGCGTGCCCAGCGCGCGGTGAGCCACTTCCGTCAGGGACTAAGTCCACCTGCCGCACGGCCTCGCCCGACGCTGGGGCGGCGTATGTTCGTCACCCACGGCAGCACACCCGAGGAGCTGCTGCTGCAGACCGAGCGTGTACTGAGCCTTGGCCTCTGCGACCTCGTGGAGCTGCGGATGAAGGAGGCCAGCGCACCCCTCCGTGAGGCCGCAGCCCGCCAGCTGCTCAGCCTCTGCCGCAGCTACGGCGTCCCACTGCTGATCAACGACGACGTGGAGCTGGCCTTCCCGCATCGCCGCCGACGGCGTGCACCTAGGGCAGCAGGATTGCCCACCCGAGCGCGCCCGTCAGCTGCTTGGCCCCGAGGCCCTCATCGGCCTGACCTGCAATGACGCCCTGCAGCTCGAGCGCGCCTCCAGTTACCCATCGACTACGTCGGCCTCGGCCCCTGCCACTACACCGAGACCAAGCAGCGCCCTAGCGCCAATCCTAGGGCACGAGGGCTACCGCCGCCTCCAGCTCACGACTACCCGCTGCCCGTCTACGCCATAGGCGGCATCGAGCCCAGGAGGAGCCCGAGCTGCGCGCCCTCGGCCTCCACGGCATCGCCATGAGCCGCTCCCTCACTTCGATCCATGGGGAGGGCAGACACCCCCTACCCCATACGCCTACTAGACCCTAGACCATGCTTACCATAGCTGATAAGACCTTCCACAGCCGGCTCTTCCTCGGGACGGGCAAGTTCGCCTCCTCCCAGCAGATGGCCGAGGCTGTCCGCGCCTCAGGCAGCCAGCTCGTGACCCTCGCCCTCAAGCGCCTCGAGCTCGACCGTCCCGAGAGCGATAGTCTCCTGAGCCCTGCTCACGGAGGGCTTAGCCTCCTGCCCAATACCAGCGGCGCCCGCACCGCACGCGAGGCCATCCTCGCGGCCGAGCTCAGCCGTGAGGCGCTCCAGACGAACTGGCTCAAGCTCGAGATCCACCCCGACCCACGCTACCTCATGCCCGACCCCATAGAGACGCTGGAGGCCGCGACGGAGCTCGTGCGTCGTGGCTTCGTCGTCCTGCCCTACGTGCAGGCCGATCCCGTGCTCTGCAAGCGCCTCGAGGAGGCGGGCTGCGCCACCGTCATGCCGCTGGCCGCCCCCATGGGGAGCAACCGCGACTCGATACCCGCGAGCTGCTGCGCATCATCATCGCCGAGAGCAGCGTGCCCGTGGTCGTGGATGCGGGCCTCGGCAGTCGAGCCACGCCGCCGAGTGCATGGAGCTAGGCGCAGATGCTGTGCTCGTGAATACCGCCAGCCACCGCCGCCGACCTGCAGCCATGGCTGGGGCCTTCTGCCTGCCGTCGAGGCAGGGGCGCAAGGCCTACGAGGCACGTCTGGCGCCCCAGCGCAGCTTCGCCCTAAAGCCTCCTCGCCGCTGACCGCCTTCCTCTCGTGAGTCCTGCCGACGATGCTACCGACGAGTGCCTACGACTACCTGCAGCGCTATGACTTCGGTCGGCTGCAGGAGGCGATCTATAGCCAGTGCCCCGCCGACATAGAGCGTGCGCTGGCCGCTCACCGTGAGCTGACGGACTTCCTTGCCCTCATCTCGCCCGCAGCAGGGGCCTACCTCGAGCCTATGGCTGAGGAGGCGCAGCGACTGACCCTCGAGCGCCACGGTCGCACCCTGCAGCTCTACCTGCCCTCTACCTATCTAATGTGTGCTCCAATAGCTGCGTGTACTGCGGCTTCAGCGTCGAGCACCGCATCCGCCGCCGTCGGCTGACGCTGGCGGAGATCGATCGCGAGGTGGCGGCGATCAAGGAGCTGGGCTCCCGCCACCCTGTTGCTAGTGAGCGGCGAAGACCCTGCGCGCCAGCTCCTGGCGCTACTATCTGGAGGTGGTCAAGCACCTGCGGCCGCACTTCGCCCAGCTCTCGCTAGAGGTGCAGCCGCTCGAGACGGAGCAGTACGCCGCCCTCGGGAGGCGGGCATCAGCCACGTCTGCGTCTATCAGGAGACCTACCACGAGGCGGCCTACCCCAAGTATCACCTTCAGGGAAAGGCCGACTACCGCTACCGCCTCGAGACGCCCGACCGCATCGCCCAGGCGGGCATCCCCAAGATCGGCCTGGGCGCCTCCTGGGCCTCGAGGAATGGCGCACCGACAGCGCCTTCACCGCCCTGCATCTGGACTACCTCAAAGCACCGCTACCGCCAGACCCGCTACTCCGTCTCCTCCGCGCGCCTCAGGCCCGCCGTCAGGGGGCTACGACCCCGCCTACCCCATCGACGACCGCGGCGTGCTGCAGCTGATCCTGGCCTACCGTCTACTGGATCCGCATCTCGAGATCTCGCTCTCGACGCGCAGTCAGAGACCTTCCCGCAACCATGTCCTCCCGCTGGGCATCACGAGCATGAGTGCGGGGAGCCACACCGAGCCGGGGGCTACGCCGAGCAGCACGAGGATCTGGAGCAGTTCGCCATCGCCGACAGCCGCAGCCCCGCCGAGTTCGTAGCCTACCTGCGCTCTGTCGGCTACGAAGCCGTATGAGAGACTGGGACAGCTGGCTCTGGCGGCGGAGCGAGGGGGCGAAGGCTGGACGGACGAGGCCGCCGAGCGCTACCGGCGGCAGCTCCTCCTCCCCGAGCTGGGCCCTAGAGGGACAGCAGCGCCTCAGCCGCGCTCGGGTGGCGGTCGTCGCGCGGGCGGGCTGGGCTCCACCCTGCTGCCCTGCTGGTGGGGGCAGGGCGTCGGGCAGCTGCGCCTCTGCGATGGGGATATCGTCAGCCGCAGCAACCTCCCCCGCCAGACGCTCTACCGCACGGACGAGCTCGGCGGGAGCAAGGCGCAGCTGGCTGCCGAGCGGCTCCGCGCCCTCAACCCCCACTGCCAGCTCATCGCCTCAGCCGAATACCTCAGCCCGGAGAACGCTCCGCGCCTCCTCGGCGAGGTCGATCTCATCCTCGATGCCACGGACAACGAGCCCGCCCGCCGCTGCATCGACGCCTACAGCCACAGCGCTGGGATCCCTGGCTCTATGCCTCGGGTCGAAGGCTGGGGCGGGCAGCTGGCGCTTTTTCCTCCCTGGGCGTCCTGACTATGCCGAGCTCTTCCCCGGGAGACACCACCACCCGCCCCGAGCGAGGCCCGCAATCGCTCCGCCGCACCTGCCGCCGCCCAAGGCGCGCGCCCTATCCCGGTGCTGGCGACGACGCCCGCCCTCATCGCCTCGCTAGCTGCCACCGAGGCGCTCAAGTACCTCCTCGGGCTCCCCACGACGCTCGCCGACAGCCTGCTCCTCGTCGACAGCCTCGGGATGCGTCTGCAGCGTATCCAGCGCTGAGCCCCTGCCCCACAGTTCGCACCGCCCTCCAGCCCCTGCCGCCTCGCACGACGCCGAGCGCGGCAGGGGCTTTCTCTTATTCCTTGCTCCCTGCCTCAGCTGGGGGCTAAGGCAGGAGGACGAAGCTCCGACGAAGAGCCAGCTAAGGGGAGGCCTCGCGAGAGATATCAGTAAGGCGGCTGAGGGACGTCCATCAGCCCGCTGAGGGGTATCCGTCATGGCGCTGAGGGATATCCCTCACGGAGGCAAGGCAAGGCCATCGCTACGCTCCGCCGCCCTGTGTGTTGCCCTAGGAGGAGCAGGGGTCAGGCAAGGCGAGGTGGGTAGCGAGATATTTCGTACCTTTATTTAAAGCAAACCAATAGCCCTGCAGCTCATGCTTTACCTATCCATCCTCCTCGTCTGTCTCAGCCTCATCATCTTCGTCCTCCTCTACCAGCGCCAGGCGGCCATCCGTCAGGCACTCGAGCCCAAGGACGAACAGATCCAGCGCCTCGACCTCGAGTGCCAGCGCCGCAGGAGGCGAGCCTCCGAGCGCACGACCCAGCTCGAGCAGCTGCGGCAGGAGCATAGCCAGCGCCTGCAGCAGCTGGCACGCCTCGAGGAGCAGACCCAGCAGCAGGAGTCCCTCAAGGCTGAGCTCGCGAGCCTCCAGCAGGACTACCTCCAGAGCCAGACCAGCCTCAGCGCTCAGAGCCAAGAGCTCCGACAGCTGCGCGAGCAGCTGGCCACCTCCCGCGCCGAGCAGGCGAGATCAGCCAGACACTGCGCGAGCTTCCGCAACCTCGCCACCGAGGTGCTGCAGGCCAGCGCGCCGAGCTCAGCACGCGCAACCTCAGAGCAGCTCGCCCCGCTCAAGGAGGAGCTCCAGCGCTGCAGCGAACAGGTCGGCAAGGTCTATAATGAGGAGGCCCGCGAGCGCTTCTCCCTGCAGCGAGAGATCATGAAGCTCGTCGAGCGCAGCCAGGAGCTGAGCCAGGAGACCACGCAGCTGACGCAGGCACTCAAGGGCGACAGCAAGGTACAGGGTGACTGGGGTGAGATGATCCTCGAGCGCATCCTTGAGCAGAGCGGCCTGCGCCGCGACGAGGAGTACTTCGTGCAGCAGACCCTACGTGATGCCGAGGGGCGCCTGATCACCACGGAGGACAACAAGGGCGGCCTACGCCCCGACGTGCTGGTGAAGTACCCCAACGGCGGGACGCTCGTCATCGACAGCAAGGTCAGCCTCACGGCCTACCTCAGCTACCTAGCGGCCGAGACCGAGGAGCAGCGCGAGCAGGCCGCCGCCGCACATCTGCTGAGCGTGCGCCACCACATCGACGAGCTCGCCGCCAAAGCGCTACGAGACGCACACCGCAGGCTCGCCGAACTTCGTCATGCTCTTCGTCCCCAACGAGCCCGCCTACATGCTCGCCCTCAGCCGCGACAAGCAGCTCTGGGAGTACGCCTACCGCAAGAACGTCATCCTCATCAATGGCACTAACCTCATCGCCAGCCTCCGCCTGGCGCAGGACATGTGGCAGCGCGAGCGTCAGGACCGCAACGTGGAGCAGATCCTCGAGCGGGCCAATCTGCTCTACGACAAGGTCGTCTCCTTCGACGACCAGTTCGTCACCCTCGGCGACCGCCTCAGAAGGCCCTCGAGAGCTACGAGGGGGCGAAGAAGTCCCTTGACTCGGGACGGGGTAACCTCGTCTCGCAGTTCGAGAGCTCCGTAAGCTGGGACTGAACCCTAAGCGCAAGCTGAGCTCCGCGCTCCCTAGCGCAGAGCTAGGGAGATGAGGAGGAGGACGAGGGAGCAGCAGGGAGGCTTAGCCCACCCTGCAGCCCGGGGCTTCAGCTGCCTCGGGAGCGCCCTTGATCGTGCTTGCAAGCAACAGAAAAGATTGCAGAGCCCGCAGCGGGACGCCCTACAGACGCCTTAGCCCCACCCCACCGAGCGCGTCCAGCTGAGGCACAGCCTATTCCCCTTTAATTGTATATTTTGTATAGATTCAATATATTAAGTGCATTATGGCATTAACACTAGGAGACCTAGTCCCCGACCTCCTGGGGACGGACCAAGACGGTCGTGAGGTACGCCGCTCGGACTACCCCGGGCGCAAGATCATCCTCTACTTCTACCCCAAGGACAATACCTCAGGCTGCACCGCTCAGGCCTGCTCGCTACGCGACGGCTACAGCGAGCTGCGCGCCGCAGGCTACAGGATCATCGGCGTCAGCCGCGACTCGGCCAAGAGCCACCAGAAGTTCATCACTCAGCACGAGCTACCCTTCCCGCCTCATCGTCGATAGCGACGTCAAGCTCAACGAGCTCTTCGGCACCTGGATCGAGAAGAGCATGTACGGGCGCAAGTACATGGGTACCGAGCGTACGACCTTCGTCCTCGACGAGGAGGGACGCATCGAGCGCATCTTACGCGGCAAGGAAATCTCCACCAAGGAGCACGCCCAGCAGCTGCTCCAGCATCAGTAGTCAATCACACACCCCAATAGCATCATGAGCGAAGAAGTAAAAGACATAAAGGTACGCGGGCTCAAGTCTAAGGACAAGGAGCTCAGCCCCGAGGAGCGCCGCCGCCAGGCCCTCGAGACGACCCTCGCAGGCATCGACAAGGCCTACGGCAAGGGCGCCATCATCAACATGGCCGCCCGTCCCACCGAGCAGGTGGACAAGATCCCCACGGCTCCATCACTCCCTGGACAACGCCCTCGGCATCGGTGGCTACCCCGCGGCCGTATCATCGAGATCTTCGGCCCCGAGTCCTCGGGTAAGACGACGCTCGCCATCCACGCCATCGCAGAGGTGCAGAAGGCGGGCGGCATGGCAGCCATCATCGACGCCGAGCACGCCTTCGACCCCACCTATGCCGAGGCCCTCGGCGTGAACATGGAGGACCTCTACATCTCTCAGCCCGACAACGGCGAGCAGGCCCTCGACATCGCCGAACGCCTCATCCGCTCGGGGACGATGGACCTGGTGATCATCGATTCCGTCGCCGCCCTTGTCCCCAAGAGCGAGATCGAGGGGCGATATGGGCGAGGCCAAGGGTAGGGCTGCAGGCTCGCCTCATGTCCCAGGCCCTGCGCAAGATCACGGGCGCCATCAGCAAGTCCAATACCGCCTGCATCTTCATCAACCAGCTGCGTGAGAAGATCGGGGGCAATATGTACGGCCCGAGCGAGACGACCACGGGGAACGCCCTCAAGTTCTACGCCTCGGTACGTCTCAGACATCCGCCGCCGCTCGCAGATCAAGGACGGCGACGAGGTGCTGGGGAACCAGACCACCGTCAAGGTCGTGAAGAACAAGGTCGCACCGCCCTTCCGCAGCGCTACCTTCGACATCATCTACGGCGAGGGTATCTCCCGCACGGGTGAGATCATCGACCTGGCAGAGAGCGCCGACATCATCAAGAAGAGCGGCGCTTGGTACAGCCACGGCGCTACCAAGCTCGGGCAGGGACGCGAGGCCCGCCAAGACGACGCTGCTTGACAACCCCGAGCTGATGGAGGAGCTGACGGCCAAGATCAACGAAGGCCTCAAGGGCAACAGCATCGTCGCGGGCAAGAAGAAAAAGAGAAGCAAGGACGAAGATGAGGACGACGAAGCCTAGCCGCATGGGAAAGCTCATCATCATCTCCGCTCCCTCAGGTACGGGTAAGAGCACGCTCATCACCCGCTTGATGAGCGAGCACCCCGAGCTCCAGCTGCGCTTCTCCGTCTCGGCCACCAGCCGCGCCCCTCGCGGCGCCGAGCAGGACGGGGTGGAGTACCACTTCTTCAGCCCAGAGGAATTCGAGCAGCGTATCGCCCGCGGTGAGTTCCTCGAGTACGAGGAGGTCTACAGCGGCCGCTACTACGGCACGCTGCGCAGTGAGGTGGATGCACGCCTCGGAGGGCGGGCGCGTGATCTTCGACGTGGACTACGTCGGGGGGCTCAACATCAAGCGCGCCTACGGCTCCGAGGCCCTCAGCATCTTCATTCTCCCGCCGAGCATCGAGGAGCTGCGCCATCGTTTGCTAGGGCGCTCCACCGACAGCCCCGAGGTCATCGAGGAGCGTATCGCCAAGGCCGAGCTGGAGCTGCAGCACGCGGGAGAGTTCGACCTGCAGCTGGTCAATGCTGACCTCGAGGAGTGCTACGAGCGCTTCTATGCAGCCATCAGCCACTTCCTCGCCGAGTAGGCTCCATCCCTTAGCTACAACAAAGCCCTCGGGGCGCCCTAGCAGCTGTGCTTGGGCGCCCCGAGGGTTTCATTACTACTAGGCGTGAGGAAGGCTGGCGCACCCTGCCCCTAGAGCTCCAGCGTGCAGATCGCTCCGTAGGGGTCAAGTGCCAGCGAAGGCTCCTCCAGTGGACAGAGGCCAAGGGCCACGCGTGCCGCCACCAGCACCCCACCGTGGGCGAAGGCCAGCACCTCATGCGCCCCAGCGCCCAGCGCTTCCTTCTGTGCCGCCAGGCCGCGGACAAAGTCCCCGACACGCTCCACCTGCTCGACGAAGGACTCACCCCCAGGGGGCGCTACGTGCAGGTAGTCGGCATACCAGCGCTCCAGCTGCGGGTCGCGGATGTCGTCGAAGCGCTGCAGCTCCCAGTCGCCGAAGTTCAGCTCCAGGAGGCGCTCATCCAGCTCGGGCTCGTAGCCGCAGTAGCGCGCCAGGCGACGGCTGCGGCTCAGCGGACTGCTGTAGACGGCGCGCGGCGTTTGGCCCTCGAGCAGCAGCCCGAGGCGCTGACGTACGGCATGCGCCTCGTCCATGAAGGTGGGGCGCAGCGGCACATCCGTACGTCCATAGCAGACGCCCGCAGGGACGTCGACCGAGGTGTGGCGGATGAGGTGTAGGCGCAGCGTGGGCGGCCTTAGATCCCTAGAGTGCATAGCGGTTAAGGAGTGCATACATAGCGAGGACGGCGGCGAGGTAGCAGAGCTCAGAGAGGAGGCAGAGCGCCCCGCAGGTATCGCCCGTATAGCCCCCGATGCGGCGGCGCAGATAGGCGATGAGGAGGAGACTTAGCCCAAGGGGAGCCAAGGCTGGAGGCGCAGCCAGCCGAACTCCTCGGGCAGGCTAAGCAGCACAGCGCCGAGGCTCACAACCAATCCCAGGAGCAGCGGCACCGCGCTCGTCCGTCGGTAGACGACCTGCGTCTTGCTCTGCTCCTCGCGCCGCGCATAGGGCAGCAGCTGCACCTGGAGCTGCGCGGCGAACTCACCCATCAGATCCGCTGCCACCAGCACCAGGGGAAGGGAACCCCGCCCTCAAGGGCGGTGCTGATCTCATCATAGAGCAGCAGCGTCTGCGCCATACCCACATAGCAGAGGTAGTAGAGGACAAAGCCGAGGACGGCATAGCTGCCCACATGGCTGTCCTTCATGATCGCCAGCACCCGCTCGCGATCGCGCCCCCGCCGAAGCCGTCGAAGAAGTCCCCAGCCCGTCCTCGCTGGAAGGCGCCCGTCAGGATCATCCTGCAGCCGAGGGCCAGCACCAGCGCTACCTGCATGGAGAAGAGCTGCGCCAGGAGCCAGTAGCTCCCGCCAGCGTCAGCGCCGTGAGGACGCCCACGACGGGCCACCAGCTGAGGGCGTCCTCATAGTCCTCCTTGGTGAGGCTGCGTAGGCGCCAGAAGGGCAGCCGCGTGAAGAGGCTCGCCGCTGCCACGAGGGCGCCGAGATGTGATCGCTTGTTCATCACGTATCGTATATCATTTACTTATCCTATAGCCTTAGCCTATCGCGGGAGCCCGCTGTAGTGTGCGGGCTTCGCTGGGAGAGGCTTCCGCTGAGCTCTCTGGCTTAGTACTAGATGTGCCCGCGCTCGCTCGTCAGCTCGTAGCTCAGCTCCCCGCCACGCTGCAGCTCCTCCCAGCTGATGTAGGAGCGGCGTAGAGCCTGCCATCCAGCCGCACAGACTTGATATAGCGCTTGCCCCTGCTGCGCGTCCCTCAGCCTTGATGCGCAGCACCGCCCCCGAGCCTAGACGCAGGCGCGCCTCCCTCGAAGAGCGGCGTCGTCAGCTCATAGCGCCCCGACAGCGGATCGAGGGGGTAGAAGCCGAGGGCCGTCATGACATACCAGGCCGACATCTGCCCGCAGTCCTCATTGCCGCAGAGCCCGCTGGGGCGATCGTTGTATGAGCTGGGTGAGGATATGGAGGTTGATCTCGGCGGTGCGCCAGGGCTGGCGCGCCGCGTTGTAGAGGAAGCTATTGTGGTGCCCGGCTCATTGCCATGGGCGTACTGCCCGATCATCCCCGGTGGAGAAGATAGGCAGCTCGATCTCCTGCGGTGTCGGGCTCGTGAAGTACTCATCGAGGCGACGCGCGAGGCCTCGGCACCGCCCATCAGCTGCATCATCCCTCCACATCGTGCTGCACGCTGAAGAGGCACTGATAGGCATTGCCCTCGGTGTAGTCCTGGTGTAGGCGAAGGGATTGAAGTCCGCACGCCAGACGCCCGAGGCACTGCGGGCATGGAAGAAGCTGCGCGCTCAGCGTCCCAGAGCTTGCGGTAGCTCTGGGCACGTGCTCGTCAGCATTCGCCGTAGCCTCGTCGCCCATCCAACGGGCATAGGCGGCGATGGCGGCATCATCGTAGCGATACTCCAGCGTCTTGGAGACGCTCTCCCTCGGTATCGTAGGGCACGTAGCCGAGGCGCTGGTATTCGTCCAGCCCGCGGTAGCCACGACGCTCGGCCGTGGAGCGCAACAGCGCCAGCAGCGCTGCCTTATCACGGGGCTTATAGATGCCCTTCAGCACCGCCTCCACAATGACGGGCACTGAGCGTAGCCGATCATCATATCCGTCTCGGAGGCGAACATCGACCATACGGGCAGGTGGCCACCGTCTCACGGCCGAAGTCGACGAGCGAGCGCACGAGGTCGCGGGCTTGTCTTCGGGTCAATCAGATTGTACAGCGGATGCGCGGTGCGGTAGGTGTCCCAGAGGGAGAAGGTCGAGTAGGCGGCCTGTCCCTTGGGGAGGCGATGTACTTTACGATCGGCCCCGAGGTAGTCGCCGGAGACATCCGAGCTCAGCGTGGGGCAGATCTGCGCGCGGTAGAGCGCCGTGTAGAAGGTCGTACGAAGGCTATCGGGCGTAGAGGCCGCAATTTCGATCTGCCCGAGGCGTGCCGCCCACGCAGCTTCGCTCTGTTGGCGGTAGCCGTCGAAGTCATCCCGCGGCGCTTCGGCTGCGAGGTTGGCACGGGCTCCCGCCTCGCTCACCCCAGAAAGGGCGGTCGTCACCGTGATCTGCTCGCCCGCCTTAACCTTATAATAGAGATAGGCTCGATGGCTTTAGTTCGACGACCTTGCCCTCATGGCGCAGCGTGTCGGTCTTCAGCCCCAGCGCGAGGCTGACGCGAGGCGCGAGGCGAAGAAGACGCGCTGATCACGTGCCCAGCCGTCGGAGAAGCGATAGCCCGCGAGCCTGCGCCCTCCCTCGGTGACGCGGATCTGGCTCGCCGTCGTGCGGTCCCAGTTCATCGCCTTGGTGAGGTTGAGGATGATGCAGGCCGAGTCGCTCCCACGTTCGAAGGTATAGCGCTGCACGCCCACGCGGGGTAGCGCTGTCAGCTCGACGCGGCTCTGATAGGGCTGGAGCGTCACGGCATAGTAGCCCGCCCGCACCTGCTCGCTGCTGTGGCTGAAGCGTGCGTGCACCCCGGAAGTGCTCTTCCTTCGCCTCCCGACTATCATCCAGCGCGGGCAGCAGCACGGGTAAGAAGGAAATGTCATAGAGATCGCCCGCGCCCGTCCCACTGGGGTGTGTGGCTGAAGCCCGCGATCGTACTGTCCGGGTAGAAGTAACCCGCGATGCGGTCCCAGCCTCCGATACCATTGTCGGGGCTCAGCTGCACCATCCCGAAGGGTGCCGAGGGCCCAGGTAGACGTTCCCCACCCAGTCCGTCCCGATAAGGGGATTCACCGCATAGCCCAGCTGACGAGGCTGCAGCAGCTGTGCCGAGAGCGGTAGCGCAAGAAGGGTCGAAAGGAGGGCCAGCCGCACGCGACGCCCCTAGATAGTTAGTTGTAATGTAGCTCATCATCGTTTGTTTAAGTCCCCGCCAGCGGACTCCGCTGACGGCAGCATTCCTCCCCGAGTCTAGGATCCACGGGAGGGAAGCGCCCCTCGTCCACCGCCTCCACGGACGGCACGAGGAAATCCAGCGGCCAGCCCGCGCGAGTAGTAAGCAGCCCGCAGCGCTGTGGGCACCGCAGGCCAAGGGTAGAGCTCTGCAGCCCAAGAGCCCTAGCCCTCAAACGAAGCCAAGGCTACTCCGCAAGCCTACCCAAGTGCCCAAGACAGCCCCACAAGCGAGCCCTAGACTGCCTAGCAAACGAGACTAAAGGCGTTCCCTCAAGCGAGCGCAAACCTCGCCGAAACGCAGGTAGCCGCACGAGCCGCCCTAGGCAGCTGGCTTGTCCGCAGCCTTCGCTCACTGTCCAGAGGCCTCAACTAACAGCTCCGCTCCACAGGGGCGAGGCTCCACTAAAAAGTCTTTGTCCAAGAAGCAGAGACCGTACTCAAAGCAGCTTCCTGGATCGGAAGCGAGCCCTAGCGCAAAGCAGCTCCACCCGCAAGGCAAAGGAATGGCAGTAAGCCCAAAAGCAAGAAAGGCGATAACTAGCAGCAGCTAATCATCGCCTCCTCGGATGGGTGAGAACATTGATATGACAGCAGAAGGTAGCACGCGCGCTAAAGGTCCAAAACCTAACACATCTATACGTACATACTACACTAACTATACTAAAGCCCATTTTCAGAACTCCAGAAAGGAGGGTTCCAGCCGCACCTCCGGTACGGCTACCTTGTTACGACTTAGCCCCAGTCACCTGTAGACACCTAGGCCGACCCTCGCGGTTACGGACTTTAGGTACTCCAGACTCCCATGGCTTGACGGGCGGTGTGTACAAGGCCCGGGAACGTATTCACCGCGCCATGGCTGATGCGCGATTACTAGCGAATCCAGCTTCACGGAGTCGAGTTGCAGACTCCGATCCGAACTGTGATGGGGTTTGGAGATTCGCATCCTGTCGCCAGGTAGCTGCCCTTTTGTCCCCACCATTGTAACACGTGTGTCGCCCCGGATGTAAGGGCCGTGCTGATTTGACGTCATCCCCACCTTCCTCACGCCTTACGACGGCAGTCTCTACGGAGTTCCCAGCATTACCTGATGGCAACCGTAGACAGGGGTTGCGCTCGTTATGGCACTTAAGCCGACACCTCACGGCACGAGCTGACGACAACCATGCAGCACCTACATAGACGCCCTGAAGGGAAGCCGACTTTTCACCGGCGGTCATCTACATTTCAATCCCGGGTAAGGTTCCTCGCGTATCATCGAATTAAACCACATGTTCCTCCGCTTGTGCGGGCCCCCGTCAATTCCTTTGAGTTTCACCGTTGCCGGCGTACTCCCCAGGTGGATAACTTAACGCTTTCGCTTAGGAGCATACTGTATATCGCATACGCCCAGTTATCATCGTTTACTGCGTGGACTACCAGGGTATCTAATCCTGTTTGATACCCACGCTTTCGTGCTTCAGCGTCAGTTGTACCTTAGTAAGCTGCCTTCGCAATCGGAGTTCTGCGTGATATCTATGCATTCCACCGCTACACCACGCATTCCGCCTACCTCATCTACACCTCAAGCCCGCCAGTATCAATGGCAATTTAGGAGTTAAGCTCCTAGATTTCACTGCTGACTTAACAGGCCGCCTACGCACCCTTTAAACCCAATAAATCCGGATAACGCTCGCATCCTCCGCATTACCGCGGCTGCTGGCACGGAGTTAGCTGATGCTTATTCTGTAGGGCACATTCACTGAGGCACACGTGCCCCTCTTTATTCCCCTACAAAAGAAGTTTACAATCCATAAGACAGTCATCCTTCACGCGACTTGGCTGGTTCAGGCTCTCGCCCATTGACCAATATTCCTCACTGCTGCCTCCCGTAGGAGTCTGGTCCGTGTCTCAGTACCAGTGTGGGGGTTCAACCTCTCAGTTCCCCAACCCATCGTCGCCTTGGTGAGCCGTTACCTCACCAACTAGCTAATGGGACGCATGCCTATCTCACAGCGAAATTCATTTCCTTACCAAAGGATGCCCTCCGATAAGTGTACGCGGTATTAGTCCGTCTTTCGACGGGTTATCCCCCTCTGTGAGGCAAGTTGCATACGCGTTACGCACCCGTGCGCCGGTCGCCATCAGTCTTAGCAAGCTAAGACCATGCTGCCCCTCGACTTGCATGTGTTAAGCCTATCGCTAGCGTTCATCCTGAGCCAGGATCAAACTCTTCATTGTCAATATTTTTATTGTACTTTGTTTCTGTTTGTCTTGCTCCGAAGATGTTTCTTGCTTCAGATTCATTAGTGTTCTTACCTAAGTAAGGTTCGTATTGACGGTTTAGGGTCTTTTTGTTCCCTAAACGTTTGTTACTACACTTCTGTTTGTCAATATCAAATATCTCAAAGATCTCTCAAAGTCAGTCAGTAAGCATCTCTCAGCTTAGCTGCCCGTTTTTTTTGATTGCGAGTGCAAAGATAAGAGCTTTTATCCAAACCACCAAATCAGCGCGGTGATCCTTTACTCAGCGTCTTGCTGCGACTTAATCGTCAGCCAGCCTCGCTATCGTATCTCATTTTCGTCGCGCCCTCGCTCGGTTTGCGGTTGCAAAGATAGAGCATTTTCCCTGAATACAATCCAAATCAAAAGCAAAAAGTCGTACGCAAGTGCGCCTAGATAAAGGGATTAGGAAAGTGACCAGGGGCCAGAAAACCACTTCGACTGGGCTAGCAGTGCGGCGAGGGGCAGGGATGAGGGGCCGCCGAAGAGAATAGGAGCAGCGTTGTAAGGCAAGAAGCGCGGGCACTTTTATAGCTCGCGGAACACCTATAGATGAGGAATGCTGCTCCTAGATCTAAGGCAGCCTCCCCACCCATACGCCCATCAGCCCACCCACCGACGCCAGTCAGCACGCTGAGGGACGTCCGTCAGCACGCCAATGGGTACCAGTCACGGACGGCAGGCACAAGAAAGAGCAGAGCCACGAGGCAAAAGCGAGCGCCCCAGACAGGACTCCATCGGGGTCGCTGCCTGGGGCGCTTAATTTATACCCAGGCCTGTGGGACACTCGTCGAGGTCCTCGCTGAGGGCTTCCAGCTCCTTAGCGTAGTTCTTGTCCGCGAAGAGCGGAGCGAAGACAGAGTCACTCTGAGCCTTATAGAGGAGGAAGGACTCGAGCTTGACAGCCTCACGCAGGGACTTCTTAGCCTCATCGAGTCTTACCCGAACGAGGTGAGACAGAGCGCCTTGAGGTAGTTCACCTTGCCCGTAGAGTTCAGCTGATTGAGCACGATGAGCGCACGCTCGTCATCGCCCATACCTGCGAAGGCTACGGCCGCATTGCTAGATCAGGATACTTGCGGAAGATCTCGAGGGCTGCCTTATGGTCACGTGCGGCCATGCCGCTCCAGACCCTGCTTGTACTCGATGGCAGCCTCGGGCTTGTCGCTCCAGCGCTCGATGAGGCTAGCGTCGACGAGGTCGTTGATCCCCGAGATGACGAAGCTCAGCGTATCGAGTCCACGCTGCGCCCAGATGCTACGGTCAAGAGCGGTGACACGGGACTCCATGAGGACGCGCAGGCGGCGCTGCATCTTGGGCGTCACCCTCGATATCGCGGCTGTAGGGGTAGACGAAGTCCTGGTCGGGCTTGATCTCCTCGGTCATGTGCGCATCGGGGATGAGGGGGAAGTGCAGGATATTGCGGTGATAGACGTCCTGATACTTGCGGCGGCTCTCGTTGTGCGCGATCTTCTTGAAGTCGTAGGTGTGCACGGCGATATCGAGGGAGTCACGCTCCTGCAGGGTCTTGACCTGGATGGAGTCGATCGTCCAGCCACGCTCTACGAAGCTGCGGTAGCGGCGGGGCGTATTCCAGGTTGGATGGAGCGCTCGCCCGAGCCCCAGGACCTTCGCCTCGCGCTCGGGAGTGTAATACTCGTTGAAGCGCGTGTGGACAGCGGCGCTGTCGCGGCCTGCTAGGTAAGCGTTGTAGGCGTTGCGCAGCATACGAAGGCTGGCATCGTGGTAGCGCGTGTCGTAGGCACCCTTGGACTGCGCATTGCTACGGACGTAGCGCTGCTCGGTGATGCTACGCCAGCGATCATAGCTGAGAGCTCTTGAACTCGCGCTGGTTGGCCTTGTAGTAGCTGCCCTGCAGGCGACGCATGAAGCGGCGGTACTTGGCGGGCTTAGAGTAAGCGCTATCGTACTTCGCGCTATCGATGATACTCTCGTCGAAGGCCTTGACCTTATCGAGCTCCTTCTGCCGCGCGGCAGCGAAGAGCTTACCCTTGAGGACCATTGGGGGGAGCTTGTAGGTCGTATCGCCCGCGTTGAGGGTGGGGCTTAGTACGACCTGATAGCGATCATCCATGAAGGCAGCGGGCACCTTGACGAGGAAGGTCAGGTTGATCATCCCCTTGCGTAGGGTAGAGATCTTGACCTTGGGGCGCTCTGCGGTAATGGTCACGCCCTGCAGGGAAATGGTCTTGACGCCGTCATCCTTCTTGGGAGCAGCAGCCTCGCTGCTGGACTTCTTGCGCAGCGTATCGATGCGCTGCTGATAGGTGACGATCTCGGAGAGCTGCCCTGCACGGCCTGCCTGCTCCTCCTTGTCGGTGGGGAGTAGCGCCTGGGGACGGCCCGTCTGATAATAAAGTTTGTGGGTAAGGGGCTTGGAGCAGGCACCGAGGAAAAGGAGCGCTACCAGGCCCGTAAGTGAGGTCGTTAAACGCAAGCTTGATTTCATAGAATATACACTAGACTAAGACTAACACGGGTGGGAAGCAGCAGTGAGCGCTGCTGATCCGCTGCCTCAAGGGTGCCATTGGGGTGATAGCGATCGTAGAGCGCCTGCACGAAGGAGCCGCCCAGCTCGCCCTCAATATTCCAGCGAGGAGAAAGCTCGTAGGCATAGCCCAGCGACATCCCCTCCGAAGAGATAACCCTTGGAGTAAGTAGGATTTCCCGTATAGGTACCGAACTTGTAGTAGCCAGCTATGAGATTGAGCCCGACGAAGAAGCTACGGTTGTACGCCCCCTGAGCCCAATAGCGGATCCCAGGCTGTATGAAGGCATGCTGCGTATGGTACACATTGTGGATCTTGAAGCGCTCATCAGCACTCAACGAATTATCGGGTAGAAGGTATCCATAAGCCCCGTCGGCAGCGGAAACTTAAAGTCAATGGGCTTGGCCTGTAGCCCGAGCTCAAGCGTGAGCTTCTGAGTCAAGGCCATAGAAGGCTGGAGATTGATAGTCCCCGTGAGCCAATAGGGGAGGTTGGTACCTATGGCATAGTTCTGCGCCTCGGCCCTTAAAAGCTAATTCCCAGTAGGCAGAGCGCGCCCCATAGGGCAATACGTTTGATCATTACTGCAAGCTGATTAGTTTCGTCACAAAGTGCGGGGGCTTGGTCCCGCATAGAGCCAGCAAAATTACAAAAGTGTTGATTTACAGCTCACCCAAGGCCGCATTATCTCAAGAGGCCACTCCCTAGAGGCTGGAGCAAAGCAGGAGCACCCTCACGATAGAAGGACGTAGCGTAGCGCATGCAGGCAAGCTCCCTGCCCTCACAGGCACCCCCACCCTAGCTCCCTAAGCCCTATATATAATGTACGCGCGAGAGAGTACAGATGCTAAGGATGGCTCCACATACGCCCTAGGGAGTGGCAGCCCAAGCATGGAGGCTCGAGGCACAGGCAAGCGAGACGAGCAAATATCCTATCTTTGTAACAAACTATACACTACGGATATGAAGCTCATCAGACTCTAGAGGACTAAGCTCTACTCCTGGTGGGCCTCCTCACACTCCTTCCCCTGCAGCGGCTCAGCGCCCAGACAGGACAGACCAAGCAGGCTGATATGACAAGTCCTTCAGCCTGAATATCGATGGGCGCCTTACCTTCGACGCGGCTACCTACTTCGTCCCTGGGAGTAGCGACCTGCGTTACTCGGGAGCTCCCTTCCGTATGTCACCTGCGAGCCAGGTCAGCCAAGCGCGTATCGCAGCAGTTGTAGAGCTCGACCGCTGGTCTGGACGCTTCGACCTGGACTTTGTTCGCCCTGCGTCACGCTCTGTGACCTCTTCGTCCGCTACAGCTATGCGCCTCAGGCCAACATCACGATAGGCTACATCTTTGACCCCATCAGCATAGGGATCAATACCGCCACGCGCCACCGATCGGTGAATCTCGCGCCTGCCGTTGCCCCCCTGGCACAGAGCTCGCGCCACTGGTCCATCCACTGGCGTCAATGGGGGCGTAACTACTGGCTCTCAGCAGCCCTGGCCGCTGGCGGCATCGAGAGCATCAATGCCAGCCCCAACCACTCACAGCGAGGGCTAGCGGCATCTCAGCACGCGCCGTCTGGCTCCCTAGTCCCGATCCCGACCGCCTCATCCATCTAGGTATCGCTGGGACCGTGCGCGCTGGTGACCGCAGTCAGAATCCCCTCGGGAGCTTCACCCTACGTGCGGCCCCTAGCTCGGATGTCGACGGTCGTAGCTTCATCCTCAGGACGCTGACGGGGGTGCAGCGCTACGAGATCCTCGGGCTGGAGGCAGCTCTGCGTACCTCCAAGGTCTACCTCCTCGGCGAGGGGCTCTACACCCGCGTAGGCTACGACCCGACGGTCACCGATCCCGAGGCTCCAAAGCGGACTCTTCGTGAGTCCCCACAGCCACAGCAACCACTACGGGGGCTATATCGAGGGGTAGCTACATGCTCCGCGGCACGCAGCGCAAGTACCTCAAGACAGCCTCAGCTCTTCAACAACGTCGCCGACGAAGTCTGCCCTGGGGCAACCTCGAGCTGATGGCACGCCTCAGCTACCTCAATACCCGCACGGGCGGGGCAAGTACAGATGCGCTTGTAGCACTCAACTGGTTCCCTTCCCCCAGCGTCCTCCTCGGACTCCAGCTACAGCTACAGCCAGATGAACGCCTCGGCAAGCGATGGGGGCAAGATCACCCGTGTCGGCGCAGCCTATGATGGCTCTCCAGGTACAGTAGCCTGCAGCTACGTACTCAGTTCGTCTTCAGCCTCCACGCTACTACCCCGCACCTTCATTATGACCCTCCTCCGCCCCTACCCTCGCCCTCGCGACGCTCATTGTAGCACTACCCCTCTCCGCAGGCACACCGAAGAAACCCGCAAAGACCAAAGCCAAGCCTCAGGTCACGGCCAAGACGCCCCAAGCCTACCTCGAGGATGCACGCCAGCTCTACCGAGCCTACCGCATCAATGAGGGCCATAGACCAGATCGCCGAGGCGATGGCAGCAGCTAGGGCAGCGCTTCGACGACAAGACGATGGCTATGTACCGCGAGCTCCACGGGCAGATCAATCGTGCAGCCGTCATGAGCGACCGAGCGGATAGCCAGTGCTCCTAGACAGCATCGTTGTCCCCAAGGCGGACTGGCTGAAGCACCTCGCAGCCTACGAGCCTGGGCTCCAGCCAATGCAGGAGCCCCTGCCTGGTGAGGCACAGATGCCCAGCGTCAGCTACCGCGACGCCCTGGAGCGCAACCAGCTACTCCCCTCGGGGGCAGAGCCTCGTATGGCTCTCCAAGGTCGGAGGCGCATGGGAGCCCCAGCCGCTGAGCACCCGAGCGCTCGATCAGGAGCAGCCGCTCGTCTGCCCCATCCTCCTAGAGGACGGCACGACGCTGCTCTTCGGGCGCGAAGGGACGAAGGGCATCGGTGGCTATGACCTCTACATCTCCCGCCTCCGAGACGGAGGGGGCGCCTTCCTCGAGCCTACCCTCCTGGGAATGCCCTACAACTCGCCCTACAACGACTACCTCCTCTCCTGGCACGAGAGCGAAGGCTGGGGGACGCTCGTCAGCGACCGCTTCTGCGGCCCCGACTCGGTGCACATCTACCGCTTTGCGTCGAAGCCGAGCTTCCTCTCGGGCCAGACCAAGACCGAGCCAAGGGAGGAGACAGCAGCAGAGGGTTTGACTTCGCCCGCGCCTCGCTATCGGGCCTCCCTATCAGCAAGGACAGGGCAGCCGTCGCCAGTCCCAGCCGTCCAAGTCAAAAGGCGAGCGGCGAACTCCTCTTCGTCGTGCAGGGCGATCGCATCTACCGCCACTGGTCCGACTCCGTTCGCCCGAGGCGATGAAGCGCTCAAGGCTGCTCTGGAGGCCGACCAGCGCCTAGCCGAGCGCCGCAAGCAGCTGGAGGGCTACGCCGCAGCTGGAGCACCAGCACCGAGGATAGCACGCAGCGCCGCAAGCTCTCCGTACAGATCCGCCAGCTCGAGACGCAGTTGGAGACCGCCGCTGCCGAGCTCGAGGCACAGTACCAGACGGTACGCCGCCTCGAGGGTGCACACTAGGGCAGCCCATTCCTTACCCCATTCACATTGGGAAGAATTAGCACAGATCATCCGACCGAGCATAGCCCTCTCGGCGTGGACTCACCCCTAGCCCCTCAGTGGGCTACCACTCATCATCTCGGGCTTCATGTCCTCTAGCGAGGTGGCCTTCTTCTCCCTCTCGCCGAGTGACATCGACGAGATCAAGGAAGAGGAGCACCCCGCCGACTCGGCACTGCTGGAGCTATTGAAGGACTCGGAGCGCCTGCTGGCAACCATCCTCATCGGGAACAACCTCGTCAACGTAGCCATCGTCATCCTGACGGGCTACGCCTTTAGCCAGATATTCGACTTCGGGACGAGCCTGCTGCTGGCTTCTCGTCGCAGACGGTCATCCTGACGCTGCTGTTGCTGCTCTTCGGGGAGATCATCCCCAAGGTCTACGCGCAGGCACGACCACTGGCCTTCAGCCGCTTCTCGGCTGGCAAGATGCGCCTCATCAGCCGCGCCCTACGTCCCTTTGCTACACTGCTGATACGCTCCACGAGCCTGGTGACCAGCCGCATGCAGCCCAAGAAGTACGACCTCTCGGTCGATGAGCTCTCCCAGGCCGTCGACCTGCTGGAGGGACACGAGCCCGAGGAGAAGGAGCTCTTCGAGGAGATCATCAACTCCCACCACAAGACAGCCTCCGAGATCATGGTGCCGCGCGTGGATATGTGCGACATCGACATCAGCTGGGACTTCGCCCGCGTGCTGGCCTTCGCCATCGAGTGCGGCTACTCTCGTATTCCTATCTACGAGGACTCGGAGGACAATATCCGAGGCATCCTCTACATCAAGGACCTACTGCCGCACAAGGATAAGCCTGCCGACTTCGACTGGCGTGGGCTCATCCGTGAGGCCTACTTCATCCCCGAGAACAAGCCCTGGATGACTCCCTCCTCGAGGCCTCCCGCAGCAGCAAGAAGCATCGCTGTCGTCGTCGACGAGTACGGCGGCACGAGTGGTATCGTGACCATGGAGGACCTGCTGGAGGAGATCGTCGGGGAGATCTCGGACGAGTACGACGAGGAGGAGCTGCCCTACAAGCGGCTCGCCGACGGCAGCTACCTCTTCGAGGGCGGCACCCCGCTGACGGACGTCCTGCGCGCGCTCAACCTCCCCTCGGGCACCTTCGGCAAGAGCGAGGACCAAGTAGACACCCTCGGCGGACCTGTCCTCGAGCTGAAGCAAGACCTGCCCCTGCAAGGGCGATGTCGTGACTAGTGAAGGCTGGCGCATGGAGGTGACGGGGCTGGAGAAGTTCCGCATCACCGAGGTCAAGCTCACCCCGCCGCCTGCCCCGACGAGCAGCCCCAGCTAGCATCATGGCTCTAGAGCTACAGCAGCTCCCCTGTGCCCCTAGAGGGTGCACGCCTGGTCCTTCTGCCGCTTTGCCCCAGCTGCTGACTCGCCGCGAGCGGCGGGCGCTGGAGCAGGAGGCCACGAGACAGGCACTGCACTACGCCCTCGGGAAGGCTAGCCCCCTAGCGCACCACCCGCACGGAGCCCCCACCTCCCCAAGGAGCCTGACTGGACGCTGAGCCTCAGCCACAGTGCAAGCGCCGTCGCCCTGCTCCTTGTCCCCAATCCTCCCCCTCCACATAGGTAGTAGACATCGAGGAAGAGCGTGCCGAGCCTCGAGCGCGTCCTGCCCCGCTTCGTCCGTGAGGGCGAGCTCGCGCAGTTGGAAGCCCCTCGGCCTCCCTCGAGCAACCGCCCTCCGCTCCTCTGGACGGCGAAGGAAGCTGCCTACAAGGCAGTGAACCCACCGAACGGCTCCCTCCTCAGCTTCGTCCTCGAGCGCTGTGACCCAGCCGAGGGGCTCCTCAGCCTCCGCTACTTCACCCTAGAGCTCGAGCTGCATTACCCTCCAGCTCGCGGGCTACCTCATCAGCTATACCGAGCCTATCCCTCGCAGCGCTCCTCTCCCCTCAGCCCCAGCTCTAGACCACCTCCCGACACCCGCGACTGACATGACCCTCTCTGATACGAGGCCTTCACCAACCTAAGCTACCTAGGCGTCGGCATCCTCTGGCTGCTGACGCTCGTCCTGTGGCTCTATACACCTGGGCTACTCGGCGTAGCCGTGCATAGCTCTCCGCAGCCGTGGGCGTGATACGGGCATGGGCTATATCGCCCGCTTCGCCCCGATCAACCTTTTCCGCTCTCGTCTCACTCCTCGTCAATAGCCTAGGGATAGGCTTCTTGTCGCCATCGGCTGCTAGGACTGCTGGACGCGCTCCCAGCAGGCAAGCAGGACTACCAAGGATGCTGCTCTTTTTGTCGGGGGCGTCAGCCTCGGCTGCTAGTGCCTTCTCTACCTACGCTCTCGGCTCTTCTGGCTCTGGCGCCACCTCTTCTTCGGAGGACTCTGTAGGCGAGACGCTGAGGCAGGATTACTTTTCCTCGACCGGCTGCGCGCGCTGTGTCTGGCACCGCTGGGATTGCTTTGCCCTAAGCCCTCCCCGCACCGCTCCTCTTGCAGCTCACGCTGGGCCTGCTCTCGTCATACAAGGGCCAGGGTATCCTCCAGCTTATCCGTAGGTTAGCCGCGTCTTCGGCTGGCTATGTGCTCCTTTTTGTACCTTTTGCGCCCACGAATTAGCGCCCTTCTCTACTTGCTAGGGCCTCGGGCGCTATCTAGGTATGTATTCATGAGCATCAAGAAGATCCCTAATCTCTCAGCCCAAGCCCGAGTCAGGGAAGTCCCCTTACTTCGACATCGCAGCGCGCCATGATGCCGAGGCTACCTTCCGCCCCTTCATCGTCGTCGAGTCGGTATCCAGCCGTGAGTTCCGCGACCAGAAGGTGAATATCCTCGATCATACGGCCATCGTCTTCACCTCGCGCATCGCGATGGAGCACTTCTTCAAGCTCGCTGAGGAGCTACGCGTCAGCCTGTCGGAGGACATGAAGTACTTCTGCATCAACGAGCAGGTAGCCCACTACCTCCAGAAGTTCATCGTCTACCGCAAGCGCAAGGTCTTCTATCCCGAAGCTGGCGGACAGACCGAGCTGGTGGCCCTGATGCACAAGCACGCCAAGGAGCACTACTTCCTCCCCGTGGCCGAGGACCACAAGGCCGACCTCATCGAGCTGCTGGAGGCCAAGCAGCTCCAGTACAGCAAAGGCCGTCATGTACCGCACCGTCAGCGCCGAGTTCAGCCCCGAGGAGAAGGCCGAGCGCTACGACATGATCATCTTCTTCAGCCCCGCAGGGGTGACCTCCTCCTACACAACCTCCCGGACTTCGAGCAGGGCAAGACCGTGCTGGCCGCCTTCGGCCCCGCGACGACCGCCGCTGTAGAGCAGGCTGGGCTACGCCTCGACCTGGCGGCTCCTACGCCAGGTGCGCCCTCCATGGCCATGGTACTCGATCAGTACCTCGGTCAGGTCAATAAGCAGCCTCACACCTGCGCCGTGGACAGCCCCTAGCTCAGTCCTTCGCAATACGCTATCCGATGAAGAGCGTCTGCATCTCAAGCGAGATGTAGACGCCCTTTTTGCTTCGGGCTCAGCCTTCATCGCCTACCCGCTGCGTGTCGTCGTGCACGTCCGCCCCATCCTCGAGGGCGAGCGCCCCTGGGGCTGCCATCCCTCGTCGTCGTAGCCAAGAAGTACTTCAAGCGCGCTCAATAAGCGCAACCGCATCAAGCGCCTCATCCGCGAGAGCTACCGCGTGCAGAAGCATCCCTCACCGAGCTGGCGCAGCGCCACGGCCTCAGGGCACACCTCGGCTTCTCCTCGGTGGCAAAGACCTCCCCAGCTATGCTCGAGGTCTCCGCGGTATGGAGAAGGCGCTGACACGTGTCCTCGAGCGCCTCAGCGAAGCCCCGCACCCAGCAGCCTCGATTCCCATGAGTAGCAGCGCCTCAAGCAGCTCCCACGGCTGATGCTCAGCGGACTACGTCGCCTCTTCATCCTCCCTGCTGACGCTGCCCATCCTCTTCTACAAGGGCGCTATCTCCCCCTCACACCCCCTCCCTGCCGCTTTTACCCCTCCTGCTCGACCCTATGCGCTGGAGGCCATACGTCGGCACGGGCCCCATCTACGGCTCTACTCGCCCTCACGGCGTATCCTGCGCTGCCATCCCTGGGGCGGCAGTGGCTACGATCCCGTACCCCATCACCCCTCACGCCCTCCCCGCCATGGAGGCCCCTTCATCGACCTACATACCCACCACGAGGCAGCACCCAGCGCGGAGGCCTGGCAACTGATCAGCCGCAGCCTCAGCGAGGGACTCCCCCAGCCCCTCCTCCCGCAGCGCCCACAGCCTAGGGATACACCCTTGGTATATAGATGCGCTCGGCGAAGACTCCCTACTACAGCTTGAACAAGCCCTCAGCCAAGGTCATTTCCTTGCCCTCGGCGAAGCAGGTCTCGACAAGCGCTGCGGCATGGACTACACACGCCAGCAGCAGCTCCTCCGTGGAGAGATCGAGCTCTCGGATCGCCTCCAGCTGCCCCTCATCCCACACCTGGTCAAGGGTACGGCCGAGCCCTCGCCCCACGGGTGCGAGCTTCTGTCCCCACATGCCCTGGGTCATCCACGGCTTCAGAGGTAAGGCGACGGAGGCTGCCCAGCTCCTAGGCCAAGGGCTCTACCTCAGCTTCGGCCGCTACTACCATCCCGAGAGCCTCGCCCTGGCCCATAGGGCGGATGCCGCCTTCCTCGAGACGGACGAAGCGCCCCTCCCCATTGAGAACATCTACACTGAGGCCGCTAGCACCTCGGCCTCCCCTCCCGAGCTCCGACACCAGCTCTACAGAGCGCTGCCAGCGCCTGCTCGCCCTCCCTCCAGCCAAGTAAGCAAGTCCTCCACAACACCCCAAGGCAACTAGCGCCCAAGGCTCATGCTTGGTCTTTTATCTCACAGAATTAGCTACCCTTAGCTGCGCTACTAAACGACACTACCTATCTCTCCGTGAGGGCATGGCCCAGCCTCAGATCAAGGAAAGGCTAGAGGCCTCAGCAGGAACTCACGGAAAAACTAAAGGTGCTGCTCAAGCGTTCTATCCATAAACAGATTCAGTCCTATGAATATCATCAACGTGCTACTCGGCGGGCTCTGTGCCATGTTTGGCACGTCACAGCCCCCCAAAGACGAAGGCATCGAGCTCCTCAAGCGACAGCTCGAGAGCTATACCCGCGTCTCGGATAGGGAGCGTCTCGCAGGTGACTGGCGCACTGTCCGAAGCGATATGAACAAAGCCTGGCAACGCATCAAAGCAGAGTATGAGCAGAACTAGTCTCAAGCGTGCGGGAGCCAAGATTGAGCCCAAAGCATCCTCGGAGGACCAGAGCCTCATCCAGACACTCCAAGCAGAGCATGTAGTCATTGACGACAGCCCCATGCCCTCTGCCGATGAGTTAACCAAGTACAAAGAGCTCGACCCAAGACTGGTAGACTACTTCATGCGGATCGCGGACGAAGAGCGAGCAATGCGACACGAAGCCACCAAGCAAAGCATGGACATTATCGCTAAGGATAGCAAAGGGAAGCACCAAGAACGTGTGCTCGGCCTCATCTTTGCATTCGTCTCGCTTCTCGGCTTCCTCGGTACAACCATCATAGCACTCTACCTCGATAAGCCTTGGCTGGCTGCCATCTTCAGTACGCTATCCATCGCAGGTATTGTGTCAGCCTTCGTCACAGGAGCGAAGCAAAAGCGAATAGCCCTCTCACAACATAGCAGCGCCCCTGTATCCGTCACGGATGCAGGGCGCTGCTGTTTTTAGCCCTAGGGCTAGCGGGGGAGCTAGCGCGCTTAGTTGATCTCGCAGGCACCGCCGACACAGGACTGAGAGGCCTGTTCGTCAGCGTTGGCATAGCGCTTGCCGCCGAAGTCCACCATCTTCCAGTCTACGGGCTTGTAGGTCTTCTTTAGCACCTCGAAGAGGTGAAGGTTGTTGACGCTCTTCAGCAGGTTCACCGCCTCTGTACACATCGCCGCGGGCAGTAGCTGCCCGCGAACTTGATGGATACGACGTACGATATCACGCTTGGCCGCGAGGTTCTCCACCTTATCGTTGAGCTTAGCATTGAGCGTCGCGAGGATGTGCTTGCGCTCCTCCTCAGTGATCGTCGCCTCGTCTAGATCATTCTTCTGCAGGTAGTCCCGCGAGCGCCTGATCGGAGACGAAGAGCTGCTCGCCACGACTCTGCGCCGACTCACAGGCCTCTCCACAGGTCGCCGAAGACCTGATAGCCTCGACCACGAGCCCAGAGGCGAACATGCTGCTCGACCCCGTACTCACGCAGGATCTCCCCAGGCGCCACACGACATAGGCGTCTGCGGCAGGTCCATGCATCCGTCAGGAGGAGAGGAAGATCACGCCTGCAAGATGTAGTCTTGGTTCTCACTACCCAGTCGCGGACGACATCCCACCGGTCGTTGGGGACGTCGACCGCATGGACACATTGTTCTTGATGGGCGAGTTCATATCCGTCATCCCGATGACCCAGCTCTGCTGGACAAGCTTGACGTACTCCAGCAGCTTGAGGCCAGCCAGCTCGGGAGCGCAGCAGCGTCTCCTCCGACTCCTCGATGAGGGAAGAAGATCTTCTTATCCGTCGGGCTTGAAGATATTGGGCTGCACAGCCTTGGGGTTGGCCTCCTCATAAGCCTTGAGGTTGGGCTCCTCGATGTTGGCCTCGACGCTGCGCAGGTAGCGCTTGGCGTAGGCACCGTGGATACCCGAGGTCATCCCGAGCAGCAGGCTCACCGTACCGTCGGGCTTGACGCAGGTCGTGCGCGTGGCGGGGTGCTGATGCCGAGGATGCGGGCGACTCTTGAGCATCTCTGCTGACGCACCTGCATGGCGCCGACCGAGAGGATATTAGGATTGGTCAGTACCTGAGGATTATTCATGATCCCACTGATGGAGACCTGATCAGCGGATCGGACTCGATGATATTGCGCGTAGCGGGGCTGAGGTAGGCGAAGTCCATGTAGGTAGCCTGCACCGTAGCCAGCGTCGAGGCACAGCGGCAGATCTTGTAGAACTCCTCCTCCGTCGTGCAGCACAGACCATTGATGGACACGAGGTTTGCACACCTGCCAGCCCGTATTGCCGTACTGGTCACAGGGCGGAAGCCGATCTCACAGCAGGGATTGCAGCCGATGCCGAACTCATCACGCCAGAGCCCTGGGCGTCGCTCGTGCATGCATGGCCTCGAAGAGACGCTCATAGACCTCGCGCGCTACCTGGCCGCGGTCCAGAGCAGCCGACATATTGAAGCGCGCACGCTGGGGATTGTCGAGAGTCGGTCGCCGTGCTTTACAGTTCACCATCTCTCATCCTCGCGGGCTGAAAAGGATCATCGGTGCCGAGCGACGTACCCCACCCGAGAGGACGGAGTCCGCCAGGTGCGCGATGATATCGGTGCACTGCAGGGCCGAGAGGGCGGCGCTGACCCGCCGTGACGGCCTCACGCAGGAGCTTGCGTGATATTGTCCAGCGCGATGCGCAAGCCATCGGGCCTGACGAGGAAGCGCCCAGCGATCTTGGAGAGCCCTGGGCGGATATCCGTATAGTCAAAGACAGGGCGCGTCGTGCCAGGGACGAAGAAGAACTCCAGCAGGCGGTGGATGGCATCCGACCAGCCCTCGATGCTATCGGGGATGCGAAGACCTCGCTCTCCAGTAGCTCCTCCAGGGTAGCAGATCGCAGCTTGTCCACGTGCGCCTGCTCGACTGAGAGCCCGCAGCCGCAGCCGCTCAGCAGCAGCCACTCCGTCTCGCGGAAGACCTCCAGGCGGTCGCAGCGAGTAGCTGACAGTTGTACGATTTGGCAGACGACTTGAGCATCGGGCTCACCCCCGAACTGGAGGCGTTTGCGCTGCGAGCCGACGAACTTCTTCTGCTTGTAGTAGTCAATGGCCCCATGGAGCTGGCTCCATGAACCACTCCATCCTGTAGAGCTGCTGGAGCGTGTGGATCCCAGGTGCGTGAGGTATCTGGTGGCGCTCGACGCCCTCTCCCAAACCTCCTCACGGCCGAGATCCTGCATAGAGCGAGTACCTATCTGGTAGATGTAGTCCGACAAGGCGCGTTTACTTTCTGTCATGATGTGTACCCTGTGATGGTTTGTCTATAAGTGTGGTTTATTATCTCTCTAGTATAAAGCGACATACAGCATCCCCGCGGACGAGGTGCGACGTCTATGATCAGGGATGCGGCTGCCTTTGGCAGCCTCCTGCCCCTGCTGCTGCTCGAGTTTAAACCAGCCCTGGGGCGCTGTGGTTCTGGATTTACAGGCAAAGATAAGGTAAAAAGAACAAATTTTCCGCCCTCTGCCCAATCGTCAGAGCTGCCTCCGAGGGCGGTCCGAGAGGCGACAAAGAGCCCTTAACGACCCTTCTGTCAAGCCTCCCCTAGAAGCCCCACGCAGCACAAGGATCGGGCAGAATAGCAGATGCAAAAGACGCGCCAAGCATCCTAAATTGCCCTCGCTCCCCCTAGGGCGACTGCCGCGTTTTGTCCGAATATCCCCCCATCGCTCGTCCCATCCTCCCCAAGACTGGGAAAGCGCTCCCAAGCCAGGCACAGCTCGGCGAAGCAGCACCGCAGCGCTTCCTCCGCCCCTCCCACCAGCCTTCCACGGATATCCCTCAGCCCCCCACGGACGTCCTCAGAGCGCTGACTGATATCCATCGACGAACTGAGGGATATCCTCAGCCCCGCCTGTCCCAGGGCTAGCCACAGTCTCTATATGCAGAGAGCCTGCCCCCGAGTGGGAGACAGTTTCTACTTAGACGGCCCTTGCTCTGTCTAAGACGATGCAGCAGCTGACTTGGCCTCGATGCTGCTAGGGCCAGCTTTCCCCAGCCCCAGACCCGACCAAGGAGCCAAGCGGTTGTTGCTGTTGATGATGATGTAGCGGCGCCGCTTCGTGCGATGCTTCAGCTCCAGGAAAGGCCCGCGCTGATCTGCGACGAAGAGGCAACAGCGACTCCCGCTTCTGGAAGCCAGAAGCAGCTCCGTAGCTTAAGTAGCCGCCCGAAGCGAAAAGCCGAATACCACCCAGGTAGCGACTCCCTGCTCGAGGGCCCTAACTGTAGTCCGCCAGCAGGGAGTCTTGCGCCATAGGAGGCAATGCAGCACGATCCTATCCTCCTGCAGCTCATAGCCGCGAGGTAGGTAGATCAGCGGCACCAGCATCGGTAACAGCAAGAGGTAGCTGATCCAGCTTGCGAGGAGGCAATAGCCCCTCAGCAGCAAGATCTCAAGCAGATCGCCGTGATAATCTTCACCACTCAAGAATAAATCACCCGACATAGGTCCATCTATTATATGCGTCCAACAACATTCATCCCACAGCTCCCCACCATCCGGCCGTCGCCCCTCTTTTATGCGCCTCGAGGACCGCCTCTATCCCAAGCAAGCGCCATGCCCAGTCTGGGGTAACACTCCCAGCCAGCACAAGACGACTAGGTAGGGAGCAAAGCAACAGCAAAGGAAGGCCCAAGTGGCGCTGATCCTGCCTCCACAAGGAGCTACAGCACAGTTACTCAAAAGAGTAGGCCAAGCCCTCCTCAGCCCTCGTCCTCTGACAATCCGCTGTACCAGCCTGCCAAGTTGAAGCCACTGTCCTCACTCCCTCCCCATCTGCTGCTCCTCCCCCGATCCTCATACTAAGGCAGCGCCAGATTCATCAGCCAAATCCCCCCACACTCGCATGTGAAAGCTGTCTGCCGCACAGAAAAGTTTCCAAGGCGGGGCTTCGAGATAAAGGAAGAAGGCAAAGGCCAAAGCATAAGCAGTCGGCAGAGCCCAAGAGAGGAAGTCTCAGTCTTCGTCAGTCGTCACCTAAATAAACCAGCGAAGGTTTCACCCCCATCCGGAGACGCAATACACCGCCCCTATCAAGCTCGCCACACGAAGAAGCTAAAGCAGCAGGCTTCGCTCAAAGGCCTAATTTGCTTGCAGCTTACTATTTTCTTCTCAAGTTCATCAAGCGCTCTAGCCGCTAACCCATAGGTCACCTTATTCCCTAGGCCTTCTGAGCAGTTCCAGCTGGACCGACGAGCGAACTTATCGACAATGGACAAATACGCTCTGTTCCCAAGCCTGTGCTACCGCTAGGCCAGTAGCTGGCTTTGCAAGGGATGACGCGCGCACGTGCAGGCGAGGGATAGGTGGGTTGCGTGTAAAGTTGGCAGGTTGCTCCACGCTGGGGTGTCGGCGGAGTCGCACTTAGTGGGGTTGCCACCCTGGGTTCTTCGGGAAGCTGGTGCTGAGCTGCTCAGCAGGCTGGCGCTGGGCTCGGGGCAGGGTAAAAGAGCGGGTGCGATCGCTTCTGCAAATCACACCCTGCTCATCCTAAAATGGCGGCTACCTACTCTCCCACTTCTCGCAGTACCATCGGCACATGATTCAGACTTCTCTGTTCGAATGGGAAGAGGTGGAAACCCCAACGTTATAGCAACTTAAATATCTCAATATCTAGACAATCATTGACTTGATAAAACATCCGATACTCACTTCACCCATGTAGCGCTATAGTCGGTACAACCACACGCGCAAAAACGTTCGGGCTATTAGTACTACTCGGCTTTGATGTCACCACCTTACACCTGTAGCCTATCAAGGTCATCGTCTGTAACCACCCCTATAATGAGATCTAATCTTGAGGCAAGCTTCGTACTTAGATGCTTTCAGCACTTATCTCAACCGAACGTAGCTACTCGGCACTACACCTGGCGGTGTAACTCGATAGACCAGCGGTTCGTCCAACACGGTCCTCTCGTACTAGCGTCAGCGCCCCAAATCTCAAACGCCTCACAACAGATAGAGACCGAACTGTCTCACGACGTTCTGAACCCAGCTCGCGTGCCACTTTAATCGGGCGAACAGCCCAACCCTGGGACCTTCTCCAGCCCCAGGATGTGACGAGCCGACATCGAGGTGCCAAACCGCTCCGTCGATATGAGCTCCTGGGAGCGATCAGCCTTATCCCCGGAGTACCTTTTTATCCTTTGAGCGATGGTTTCCTGCATACGGAACCACCGGATCACTATGCTCTAGTTTCTACCTGTGCGACTTGTTAGTCTCCCAGTCACACCCTTGTGCCATTGTACACTTCTACGACCGGGTTACCAATCGGTCTGAGGGTACCTTAGAAAGCCTCCGTTACCTTTTTGGAGGCGACCACCCCAGTCAAACTACCCACCATGTCAATGTCTCGCGTCCGCGAGTTAGAACCCAAAATAACAAAAGGCGGTATTTCAACGGCGACTCCACTGAATACTGGCGTACCCGATTCATAGTCTCCGGCCTATCCTACACATTTGTTACCCAAATCCAATGCAAAGCTATAGTAAAGGTTCACGGGGTCTCTTTCGTCCTGTTGCGGGTACGACATCTCTCACCGATACCACCAATTTCACCGAGCTCGTGATCTGAGACAGTACCCAGATCGTTACACCATTCGTGCAGCTCTGGAACTTACCCGACAAGAATTTTCGCCACCTGTAGGACCGTTATGAGTTATGGCCGCTACCATTGCTTTCAATTCAATGCTTCTCTGCGATGACATCTCTCTTAACCTTCTCAGCACCGGCAGGTGTCAGGCTATATATGTATCTTTCGATTTAGCATAGCCATGTGTTTTTGTTAAACAGTCGCCTGGGTGCCTTCTCTGCGCTCACCTTTAGAGTGAGCGTTCTTTTTCCGAAGTTACAGAACCATCCTAGTTCCTGAACCGCGAATCACTGAGCGCCTTAGTATACTCAACCCAACCACCTGTGTCGGTTTGTGTGTACGAGGTAATCATGCAATATGCTATGGAGTTTTTCTGGGAGCCCGTTACTATGTCCATATCACCTGTCAAGCACTCAGCGTACTGTCAGATTCAGCCTCAGGGCGGATTTGCCTACCCCGATCATCACCTCACCCTTTCAACCAGCTATTCCGTCAGCTGGCGGGACCGTCACATCTCCTTCACTATCGCTCACATAATTAGACTGGAATATTAACCGGTTCGTCCATCGGGTGCGCCGTTCGGCTGTCCCTTAGGCGACCTCAACCCTGACGATTATGCGTTGATCAGGAAACCTTGAGTCTTTCTGGCTGAGGAGGTTTCACTCCTTTATCGTTACTTATACCTACATTTGCTTTCTCAGGCTCCAGCCTGAGTTCTCCTCAAACCTTTCACGCCAGCTAGAATGCTCTACCGTGCCATTCTACATCCACACAGCTTCTGGTAAAATAGCGTGCCCGGTGATTATCCACGCCAAAGCGCTCGACTAGTGAGCTGTTACGCACTCTTTAAATGAATGGCTGCTTCCAGCCAAGCAGCATCCTGGCTTCTGTCTTAGCACTCGACTGCTTCATTCACCCTGGCTATTATCTTTCGGGACCTTAGCCGATGGTCTGGATTCTTCTCCTCTCGGACATGGACCTCAGCACCCATGCCCTCACTCCATGGATCTCAACTTGTGAGCATTCGGAGGTTTGTCTGGACTTGATGCCGGTGAAAAGCCTCTCGCATCCGCAACCAGTCGCTCTGCACCTCGCCACAAAGAAACTCCACAGGCTGCACCTAAATGCATTTCGGAGTGCAGGCTATCTCCTCAAGTTTTGATTAGCCTTTCACCCTACCTCAGTTCATCCGAAGCTTTCAACGCTTACCGGTTCGGTCCTCCAGTTATGTTTTTACCCAACCTTCAACCCTGACAGTAGATCACTTGCTCTCGCGTCTACTCCTCTGACTATCCGCCCTATCTTGGGCACACCCGCTTTCTGCTCTCGCTCACGTGACTCCTCATCACTTAACCCTAAGCCAGAGAAAGTAACTCGCAGGTTCATGATGCAAAGGCACTGGAAGTCACAGGCCTCCCAGCTGCTCCTACCGCTTGTAGGCAACAGACGGGTTCAGGATCTGTGCACTCCTCTGTCTCGAGGTTCTTTTCACCTTTCCCTCACGGTACTGGTCACTATCAGGGTCTCTCGAGACGAATTTAGCCTTGCAGGATGGGCCCACGCAGATTCCACAGGACTTTCACGTGTCCCGCGCTACTCATGGACGCATCCTCAACTCCAACCTAAAACTTTCGGATACACAGCCGTCATAGCCCTGTGGCCGGCCTTTTCAGACTCGTCTCCTCCTAGTTTTGTCTCTCATATGTCGAGGTCGACCACGCCGCGCTCTGCCGGAAACAAGCACGGTTTGGGCTGTCTTTCGTTCCGGCCTCGCCACTACTCAAAGGGCATCACGGTTTGTTTCTTCTCCAAGTAGCACTTTGGATGCCTCAGCTCCCACGTTCGCTCACTGCTCTGCAGTGTGACATATGTCTTTCATGCATGCCGGTTTTGCCCATTCCGAAATCTCACGTGATCCAATCTCGTATGAGCCGATCCCCGTAGCTTATCGCAGCTTATCACGTCCTTCTCTCGCCTCTCCAGAGCCTAGGCATCCACCGTCTGCCTCTTTTATCTGTTTTTGCGCCTAAGATGCCTCAAGTTGCCTATCCGCATCCAGGTTGTACACTAACCTATTTAATATGCTCTCTGTTTTCGCTGTTTTTATCAAAGTGTATCAATGACACTTTTTAGCTATCTAAGGAGAATCGCTCTTATCTTAGACTCATCTCGCTCGAGGCTCCCAACCCAGTTTCAGCGCGTTTGCTGTAGCTCCGTGGGTCGTTTTCGTGTTGCAGTTGCGTAAGACGACTAATACCACCAAATCTCAAAGGAGAAAAAGGCGCTTGGAGTAGGCTCCGAGTGCTATTCATGCCTTTAAAACAGCGGATTACAGAGGACAAAGTTTTTTCTCACCCAAGGGAATTAGGGTAAGAAGGTGTGCGGTGAGCTCGAGGCGGGGCGATGGGGTGCGAAAAAGGGATCTCGGAGCGGTCTTGGGGGCTGGTCGGGGTGGCTAGACAGGGATCGGGGAGACGGCAAAGGACCTGCGCGAGGATGATGAGCGGCAAGACCCAGCACCACGTGGAGCCGCTTGGCTCGCGATGACCCATAGCATTCACGCAGCTTGCTGACGCCAGTCACCGCGCCCACTGACGCCAGTCAGCGCGGCGAGGGATAGCAGTCCGAGCGCCGACACACTTCCCTTATATAAAGGAGCGGCAGGGCAAGCAGCCACGGGTTGTCTTCGACGAGCGCGCTCCCAGCCTAGCCGCGCGGGGAGACTTAGTCGAGTTGAGGCACGGCCTTGCTTGGGTAGGGAGGCTAATTAAGTTGGACGGGGCGCGGACGAGCTTCAGCGAGCGCCCCCACCTTAGACTGCACGAGGGCGCAGACAAGCGTGGAGACCTAAAAGCCCAGTGGGGCGAGCTACAAGCACTAGGCTTTGCAGCTCGCCCCACTGGGCTTTTGGGCTTAGGCGCCTTACTAATAAAGAGACACAAGAGAGGATCAGCGACGGAGGTATGGTGAGTCCAACAAGGCTGCAGGTCGGGAAGAGCGCGTAGGCATGACCGCGAGCTGCGCTCGAAGGTACGCGTCATCCGAGCTTGAGCCGTCCAGAGTCCCCAGTTCTCATCGAGGCGACAATCCGCCCCCAAGCAGCAGCCTGAGCTCATTGCGCACCTGCAGGCTGCCCGATCGCAAGGGGAGGAGATGGTCTCGCGCTGGTAGATGCGCCCGTCCATCAGTCCGTCGCCGTCAAGGCGCGCGGTGAACTGGCGGTCGACGAGGTGGCTGTAGTAGCTGCCCGCCTGCAGCGACCAGCGCGTGGAGAGATCGTAGCTGAGGGTCAGCGGCAGGGTCAGCGCTCTGATTGCCTGGTCTACCGACTGATAGCCCGTATAGTGCTGCTCGGCGGAAGTCGGTATTCTGATAGCGTACGGGCATATCCCGTGCCGAGATGGAGGTATAGAAGCCTCGCCCTCGAAGGCAAGGCCCGAGCAGAGGCGCCAGCGGGAGCTCGGCGCGCCAAGGCGCCAAGAAACATCCAGCCCGAGGTCGAGGCCGAAGCCTGGATCAAAGTGATGGATGCGCTCCACCGTCGAGGGGACGGAGCGCGGCAGGGCGCCCCCGAGGTTGAAAACCAAGTGCCTGCAGCCGAGGCGTGGGCTGGGAGCGTCTGGTCTTCGCCAGCGAAGGCTGCCAGCGGACTAGCTGTGAGAGGGGCTAGCAGTGAGCGGTCTTCTTCATCATCACTAAGGTGAGGGCTAGTTGCTTGACTTGACACGATCCCTGATCCGCACGTCCTGCAGACGCAGCTCACTACCGAGGGCGCCGATGAACTCAGCCCCGCGGTAGCTGGAGGCAAAGACGAGGCGAGGCGATAGCGGCGTGCGAAGTCCTATGCGGGCATAGCGCGCGCAGTCCACAGGAGCGACACGCAGCTTCGAGCTCGCGCCATCGTTCTCGGGCGTCGCCTCGAGCTCGGTATAGCCCCGGCGACGATGCGCGATCGGATCTGCAGCGTCAGGCCGTTGAGGTAGCTGGCGTCGTCGGTGATCTCGTAGAGGACGATGGAGACGGAGCCCTTGTCGGTGGCGGGGAGCTCGACACGGCGGTTTTGCCCTGGATGACGGTCTCGCCAGACTTATACTGATAGCGGAACTCCACACACTCTGGGGACCCCCTGTCGTCATAGGGCTGGCCGAAGAGGCTGGACTCGAGGCTGCTGGAGATGAGCTTGCGCTTGTCGACGGAGCCCGTGTAGAGCGAGCCCGGCGACGACATTCGACCCGATGCCGAAGAAGTAGGGCACCCTTGACGGTGCGGATGGAGGCCCTGCGCGCGCCCGTCGATGAGGAGCGGCGTCGCGGGAAGTCACTCTACCTGCGCGAGGAAGGTTAGCCTTGGTTGCTCCTGAGGCCCAGTAGGTGGCTGGTCGCCGTCGCCCTTGATGGTAGGCAGGAGAGTTGCCGTAGGGGTCTCGAGCCACTGGGTGAAGTCGTAGTGCTGTGGTGGTGGTGAGTACGCCTCGGTCGCGGCCTTGCGCGCGCTGCGATCTCCTCTCCTCAAGCGGGATCAGCTCCGCAGGCTGGGAGGAGGCTAGCCATAGCCAAGGTGAGGGCTAGGCAGGAGGATGTGCTTGGTCATCTATAAAGCTATCGAAAGGGGGAAGCTGGGCGCCAGGCTATGCTCGCGCAGAGCTCGACCGTCCACCTTAGCGGTGGCGGACTTCCAGCCAGGACTACAGCTGACTAGCCACTAGGGTCGCCAGGCGATCCTATGGCTAGTATGCTGACGAGCTTCGTCAGACACCCACTGCGCGAAGACTCACTCGATGAAACTACGCTGACGCCTCCTTGATACGAGCCTTCTTACCCGTGAGGGCGCGAGGTAGTAGAGCTTAGCGCGACGCACCTTACCGAGCTTCTCGACGGTGATTTTGTCGATGAAGGGGCCTCGAGCGTGAAGATACGCTTCTACGCCGACACCTTCGCTGGATCTTACGTACGGTGAAGCGCTTCTTATCCCGTGTCCGCTGGATACGGATGACGACACGCGGTAGCGCTGGATACGGCTCCTTACCACCTTCACTGATGCGGTAGTCTACGGTGATCGTGTCCCCGCTACGGAAGCTGGGGTGGCTTCTTGCCGGTGCTGAATGCGTCGTTGACGATCTTGATGAAATCCATCTTGTCTTTGGGCTTATTTGATTAGTACTATTCTAAACGCAATATAACAGGCCACTCAGAGCTTTCCTGACAGAGATTGCGCAAAGCGCCACAAAGGTACAAAGAAAAAGCCAAGTGACCGCGGCTGCAGTCACTTGGCTCGTCTAGAAATGGGGAATGGCGCAGTGCGCTACTGGGCGGGCTGCACTGCGGGTGCCTGCTGAGCGGGCGCTGCTGCAGGGGCCGTGCCGCCACCGAGATTGGGCAGAGCGGTGGGCGCTGGAGCCTTGGCTGCGTTCTGCTCGAGGGTCTGCTGCGTCTTGCTCTCGGCGGTAGCACCACCACCGAGGAAGTGCGTGGAGGCGACGCAGAGGACAGCGATGGCGCTGAAGAGCCACCAGGTAGCCTTCTCCAGTACGTCCGTGGTCTTGCGCACGCCCATGATATTATTGGACGAGGCGAAGGGCGAAGCGAGGCCGCCACCCTTGGACTTCTGCACGATGACGAGCAGCACCAGGGCCAGAGATGCGATGAGGATGAGGACAGTGATTAGGGTGAACATGTCGTCTTAGTCTTCTTATTATTGCTTGCTTTTGTTATTCGCTATCAGGCGCTCTAGGAAGCGTATCTGGTCTGCAAAGAAACGATTTTCTCTGGATAACTCAAACTGAGGCGCGGATATGCGCAGCGCTTGTCGCAGTGCTGCTGCTGGATGTAGATCCTGGAGAGGGTCTCGGAGAGCAGCGACTCTCCAGCTCGGCCTCTAGGGAGGGGCGTGCGGGCGGCTCGCTCGGCACCGAGGAGCCAGGCTGCGGCGAGGAAGCGCGGACGGAAGGCGCGACAGGCTCAGCGCCCAAGGAGTAGCCGCGGAAGCGACCGGTGCGGTAGCCGCAGAAGCAGTCGAGGCTGCCTCTTAGGAAGAGGGGCGAAGGGCGCCTCAAGCGGGCTGGAGGTGGTGGATGGCAGACTCAGCGGGCGCACGCTCGGGGAGCAGCGCACTGAGGGCAGCCGTCTCAGCCCAGCCCTCCTCGCCCGCAAAGTACCTCACGCAGGGCGGCTGTCTCCAGCTGCAGACCCGTGGAAGGTCTTCGCCTGAGGTCAGCGCAGCATCGAGGAAGTGATCGATCAGGTCAAAGCTATCGGTCGCGGGCTCCTCAGGCTCGGGCAGCTCGACGCTGAGCCTATCGCCCTCGACGAGGCGGAAGAGGCGCTGTCGGGCAGCAGTACCGCCAGGCGCCTCAGCTCGCTGGCGTAGCGCACGTCCCGCCACCGAGAGAGTTATATAGGTAGAGGAAGGTGAAGGTGCTGGCAGTAGGGATAGGCCTCCGAGAGCTGGCGTATAGGGCTCGAGGGTCGCGGCGCTGAGCTGCCGCGGATCACGGAGGTAGCTATAGAGCTCGTCGCGGGTCATGCTACCAGTTCTCTACCGTGGCGTTGTAGATCTGCTTGATCAGATCGTCCATGATCTCGCGCAGGAGGTCGTCCTGCACGGCGACGAAGGGCTGCGTGCGGGGGAAGTCGCGATAGGCCTTGGAAGCTGCGGTCAGCTCTCCTTATCATTGGCACGATTGACGTACTTGACCTGCACCGTGACGGTGAAGACGGTACGCTCGGCGAAGTTGTCCTGGCTGATGGACATGGGCGTCAGGTCATAGCCCGTGACCGTGCAGTGCAGCTCGAGGTCACCCGCCTGGGGCACCAGCGAGAGGCGGGTGCGGGTGACGTACTGGTCCTTGAGGCGCTCGGTGAAGATCGGGGCGAGCGTCGGGTAGACGATGGGGGCCTTGTTGAGCACCGCCTATGGTGATGGTGCAGGATCTGTGTGTAGTCGATGGCCCCCGCCGTTGAAGCTGTAGCTGATGCTGCAGCCGACGAGCGTCGACAGCAGTCCCACCAGGAGCACGAGCCGAGTAGCCAGCCCTTGAGCTGCTTAATGCTGTTCATCCAGTGCGTATTGCTTGATTTTACGATAGAGCGTGCGCTCCGAGATCTTGAGCTCCTGGGCGGCCTGGCGTCGGCGTCCCTTGTGGCGATGCAGGGCGTCGGCGATCATGCGGCGCTCGTTCTCCTCCAGGGATAGGGGCCTCGACGATGTACTCCCGCACGTGCTCCTCTGCGGGGAAGTCGTGGTGGGGCAGCGCTACCAGCGGCTCCTCGCGACCGAAGCTCCCCGTGGGGTGCGTGAGGAGCGATACCGCGCCCTCGCTCGTGGGCGGACGGAGGCCCGCCGCCGTGTAGCCCCACACGTAGGTCGGCGTAGTCGAGCGCCCCCAGCGGGATGATGTCCTACGGGATATCGCCCGCATGATGTCCCGCGAGACGAGCTTGCGCAGCTCGGCCATATCCTGACGCATATCGAAGAGCACCTGGTAGAGGATCTCACGCCTCGCTGGCGAAGCCTGCTGCCTCGCGGCTCTCCGGCGCAGCGCGGGATGGTAGTCCTCGCTCACAGTGCGGGGCAGGTAGCCAGCACGACCGGCCGTCAGCAGACGCTCCTCCTCCAGCACGCTCATGCGGTCAGTGAGGTTACGCAGCTCACGGATGTTGCCCGGCCAGCGGTAGTCCTGGAGCAGCTCGGCGGCCTCGGGGGTGAGCTTGAGCGGCGGCATGTGGTACTGGTCGCGCTCTTGGAGGCGAAGAAGCGGAAGAGTAGGGATGTCCTCGACGTGCGCGCAGGGGCGGGATCTCTAGGGGGACGGTATTGAGGCGGAAGAGCAGGTCCTCGCGGGAAGCGTCCACGCGCCACGGCCTCCTGTAGATTGACGTTGGTGCGGCGACGATGCGCACGTCCGTCTTCTGCGCCTGGCTGGCACCGACGGGGATGAACTCAGCCTGTCTCCAGCACGCGCAGCAGGCGCGCCGCGTCGAGAGGGGCAGCTCGCCCACCTCATCGAGGAAGATCGTCCCGCCGCCAGCCTCCTGGAAGTAGCCCTGCGGTCATTGATGGCGCCCGTGAAGGATCCCTTTGAGGTGGGCCGAAGAGCTCGGAGTCGATCGTCCTCAGGATAGCCCCGCGTGCTGACCGGCACGTGGGGGCCGTGCTTGCGTGCGCTGACTGATGGATGATCCGGGGAAGTTCCTCACGCCGCCTCCCCGATGACGAGGACGGACATATCGGTAGCGGCTACCTGCACTGCCGTGCGTAGCGCGTGCCCAAGAGCGGGCTATTGCCTAGATGCCGAAGCGGTGCTTGATCTGCTGAATATCTATACTCATCTGGCTGTAGGGGCTTGTCCTTTGGAACTGAAAGATAGCGCAAGACTAGCCGAAGCGGCTAGCTCGGCCGTCGGGTCGGACAGGAGTGACGTCCCACACCGTGCACGAGGGGCAGGGTGGGGACGTATATATATGTAGGACGGCTGAGGACAGCCACCCTAAGGAGGGCGGAGGACTAAGCCTCAGCTGCTGCCTCCTCGGCTGCGGGAGCCTCAGCAGCAGGAGCTCCTTCTTCTCCACCGCGAGGAGCATCGGAGAGGACTGACGGGGATCTCTACAGCCACTTTTGTGCAGGCGCACGGTAGCGACGTAGTTACCGACCTCCTGATGGTCTTGATGAAGATGTGCTTACGCTCGGTCTCCAGACCCTTAGCCAGCAGCGCTTCGGCAATCTCGGCAGCCGTGACGGAGCCGTAGAGGGCGCCCGTAGCGACGTTGGTGTGGGCCGTGATCGAGAGGCGTACGCCCTGGTGCTCGGGTAGCGCGCCTTCGGTTTCTCTTGATGGCAGCGACTCTGTGGGCACGCTGGCGGAGGTTCTCAGCCAGGATCTTCTTAGCCGACTCGCAGCGATGATCGCTTTCACCTGTGGGGATTAGAAAGTTGCGACCGTAGCGTTCTTCACTGTGACGAGATATCGTCCTTGTAGCCGAGACCGACTACGTCTTCTTTTCAAAATAACTCCCATTGTATTCCTGTCCTCTGGGTTTATTCTTTACTTAGGGATGATGACGAGTTGCCGCTGGGACTACTTCGTCATGTTGTCCGTCACGTAGGGCAGCAGAGCCAGGTGACGAGCGCGCTTGACAGCCTGAGCTACGCGACGCTGGAACTTGAGGCTCGTACCTCGTGATACGACGGGGAAGGATCTTACCCTGCTCGTTGAGGAAGCGCTTGAGGAATCTGGGATCCTTATAGTCGATATACTTGATACCGCTCTTCTGAAGCGGCAGTACTTCTTCTTCTGCTATCGAGGTTCAGTGGGGCCAGATGGCGTACTTGATGGTGCAGCTGCCTTTCTGGTCTCCCTTTTCTTTAGGGGGTTATGCCTGCGGCTTTCTCTCTCTGCGTATGCAGCGGCGAACTTATCCTGGCGGAAGGTCAGGAAGCGGGAGGACGTTCTCGTCACGACGGAACTGCGTCTCGAGCGTAGCGATCACTGGTAGGCTGTGCCTTGAACTCGACGAACTGGTAGAAGCCCGTGGTCTTCTGTGTTGATGCTGCAGGCAAGCTTCTTGATGCCCCAGTTCTCTTTCGTTGACGATCTCTGCGCCTTCGGCCTTGAGAATGTCGACGAACTTAGCGACCGCCTTTACCTGAGCTTCAGATAAATCGGGAGTAAGAATGAAAACGGTTTCGTAGTTATTCATTGCTCTGTCTGTTATAGAGTTAAAAATATCGGCTACAAAGATAATACTTATCTGCGTACTAGCCAAGAAGGCTGCTGCGAGCTCTGAGAGAGGAAGGCGCGGCCTAGGAGGAGCCAGCTGACTGATACCCATGAGCCTCTGACTGCCGTCAGTGGGCGCCGTGAGGGACGTCCGTCAGCGCCCACTGATATCCCTCACGGGCGCCCACACACCGCCCTGCCCTAGCGAAGGGATTTAGTAAGGAGGTCCAGACGCTCGAGACGAGCAGCCAAAGCCCGGGAGGCATCCCTGCTGCAGGTGCAGGTGACGCCCTCCCTAGGGTCATCCTTTTTATATATAAGGAAGGGGTGCTAGGCAGACCAGGCCAAGGCGCAGCGCTGGGGCGCGCCTCCCTGGCGCCCGCGGCGACTCAGCAGGCTATTGAGACGACGCTCCAGGGCTGCTGGCATCATCAGCCCACCCGCCAGCATGGGATCGAGCTGCCCGCCCGATTGAGGAGATACAGCTGCGGCGAGCTTGGTACAGCCAGAAAGGTTGTAGACCGCAGCCCAGAAGAGATGTGGCATGGATGGTGCGCAGGCGTGCGCGGGGCGATGCGGAAGAGTAGGGCAGCTTCGCCAGATCACCCCACGCAGCGTCACCTGCGCTGTCTCCAGCGCCAGGTCACTCCTGCCCCATCGCAAGACTGAGGTCGGCGCGCGCCAGTGCCGCGGCATCGTTGACCCCATCACCGAGCATAGCTACTTCTGTGCCCTGCAGCCTGAAGGCGTGCGACATAGTCCGCCTTACCTCGGCGGACGGAGGCCTCGACTTCGTCGATCCCGAGCTGGGCGGCGACGCTGCGGGCGACGGCCTCATTGTCTCCCGTGAGGAGGACGAGGCGCTTGCTGCTGGCGCAGCTCGGCCAGCGCGGAGGCCGCCGAGGGGCGCAGCGTGTCAGAGAGCTGCAGGAGTGCCAGCAGCTCGCCCTCCCGAGCGAAGAAGCTCGTCGTCAGCCCTTTCGGCAGCAGCCGCCTCCAGCAGGGGCTGCAGCCCGGGGCAGCGTACGCCCCTGCTCCTCTGCATGTAGCGGCGGCCCCTGACGAAGTAGCGCGTCCCTGCGACCGCACCCTCTAGGCCGCGCCCAGCACGCCTCGCTGACCGCCGTCAGCTGCAGCGGACGCAGCACGAGCCGCGGCAGACCGGGCGCTAGGCCTCGGACGACGGCCGCCCCCAGCGGGTGCGAGGTGCGTGCCTCTAGCGCCGAGAGGATGAGGCGCAGCTGAGGCTGCCCCGCCCCTCGCCGTCGAGCCAATGGATCTGCCTGAGCTCGGGGCGTCCCTCGGTGAGCGTGCCCGTCTTGTCCAGCACCAGGGTGTCGATCCCGAGCGCGGCCTCGAGGGTCTCGGCATCACGGATCAGCAGGCCCTCCTCGGCTGCACGGCCGATACCGACCATGATAGCCGTCGGCGTAGCCAGACCCAGGGCGCAGGGCAGGCGATGATGAGGACGGTGAGCGCCGCCGTGAGGCCATGCCCCCAGCCTCCGCACCGCCGAGGAGGCCCCAGCCGAGGAGCGTCACCAGTGCCAGCAGCACGATGACGGGGACGAAGATGCGAGCCACCCGATCGACCGTGCGCTGGATCGGGGCACGAGAGGCGCCAGCCTCCTGGACGAGACGTACGATGCGCGCCACGACCGTCTGCCCGCCCACGGCCTCGGCGCAGTAGTCGATGGTACCGGAGCCGTTGAGCGTGCCCGCCCAGACCTGAGGCACCAGGGGCCTTGGTCACGGGCAGCGATTCGCCCGTGATCAGCTGTCCTCGGCGTAGGACTCGCCCGAGAGGACGCGGCCATCGACGGCGAAGAGGGTGTGCGGTGCCGCACGCGCACCAGTGCCGGGGCGCACTCGCCGAGCGGCAGGGCGGCGGTGCTGCCGTCAGGCTGCACCTCGTCCACCTCCTGACCCCGCTGCGGATGAGGGACCTTAGGGCGCGCTGCGTACGCTGCTGGGCGCGGGCCTCGAGGTACTTGCCCAGCAGCACGAAGGCGATGGTCATCAGAGGCGGCCTCGAAGTAAAGGTGCTGTAGCGCCCTCCTGCCCCCGAGGGAGGGCGAGGCGAGGCTGCACGAGGTCAGTAGCTAGTAGGCTACCCCGTGCTGAGGGGCGACCAGCAGGTCCATCCCGCAGCGCGGGCACGGAGCCGACGCCAGGCACGGATGCAGAAGTCCCGCCCCGCGCCCAGCACCACACCCGTAGCCATCGCACTGATGAGGGCTCAGAGGCCCCATTGGGTGCCCGTGGTGAAGCATCATCAGCGTCATCACCAGAGCGAGAGGAGGACGGCGAGCGCCGTCCGTCGCTTGAGGCTACGCTGCCGCGCTCAGCGAGCTCCTCCAGCTGCTCCTCCTCGCTCGGGTCGATACGTGGCTCGTAGCCGACGGCGGCTACAGCCGCCTGCAGCTGCTCAGGCGTGCAGAGCGTCTCGTCGTACTCGATGAGGGCGGAGGCGGTGGGGAGGCTAACGGCGGCACTGGCGACGCCTGGGAGCGCCTCCAGAGCCTTGGTGGCATGGGCGGCGCAGCTGGCAGCTCATCCCGGAGGAGTGGATAGCTTTGCTTCGTCATAGGAGTATAGGGATTGAATGTTTGACTTTCACCTGTGTCGACAAAGGTAAGGAGACGAGCTAAGCTGCTGCCTCACGATATTCGGGAGAATACTTACACTCATCCAGCGGCCTGCGCGGGAGGCACGCAGCTCACGGAAGGCGCGGGGCGACATCCCGTGATGCGCTTGAACTGGCTACTGAGGTAGGCCGCACTGGAGTAGCCCATGCGGTAGGCGATCTCGCTGATGGAGAGTTCGTCGCAGACGATCAGCTCCTTGACCCGCTCGATACGCTGCAGGATGTAGTAGTGCTCGATGGTGATGCCCTCGACCTCGGAGAAGAGCTTGGACAGGGCACTGTAGTCCGAGGCGAGGCTGCTCGCTGAGGTAGCTGGAGAGGCGTGGGGCGGGCAGCCTCGGGGCGCTGCACCAGCTCGATGATGGCGGACTTGATCCGCTCCACGAGGCGGCTGGGCTGCGGCGGTCACCAGCAGCTCGAGGCCCAGCGCCCCGAGCGCCTCTCCGAGCGCCGCGAGCTGCTCGGGGCTCAGCTCCTCCTCGGGCCCGGCCTGCCCCAGGCTCAGGCTACGCAGCGCCATACCCTGCTGGCGGAAGACCCTCCACGGCCCACAGGCAGCGGCGACAGACCATATTCTTAATCGTAATCATAGGTTTATCTAGCTTAGGAGCCCCACGCGGCCTCTCCTCAAAGGCATTCCGCCCCACAGCCCCACAGCATCAGAGGCTGTGCGGCTGAGCTCATCCCCGCCGCCACACCTATAGTATATAAGCGCGCGTACGAGGGAGGTTAGGTGCGCGCACGGCGCCCCGCTCCTATATGCGGCAATGACGTATCTTTGTCCTAAAGGAATAGCACCCCCAAGCGTAATGATCATCAAGAGCGCCACCTTCGTCATCAGCAACAGCCAGGTACGTGCGTGTTCCGACAGTCGCCTCGCCCGAATATGCCTTCATCGGGCGGTCCCAAGCGTCGGGAAGTCCTCCTCATCAACATGCTCACGGGGAAGAAAGGCCCTCGCTATGACCTGCAGGCCAGGAAGACCCAGCTCATCAACCACTTTCTCATCAACGAGGCTTGGCATCTAGTGGACCTCGGCTACGGCTACGCACGCCTCAGCAAGGACGGCCGCGAGGGCCTGAAGCGCATGATCGAGGACTACGTACTGGAGCGCGAGCAGCTCGTCTCGCTCTTCGTCCTCCTGGACTGCCGCCACGAGCCGCAGAAGATCGACCTCGAGTTCGTCTCCCTGGCTCGGCGAGCACGGCGTACCTTCTGCCCTGGTCTTCACCAAGGCTGACAAGCTGAGCAAGGGTAGGCTGGCAGCCAATGGGAGGCCTACAAGGCAAAGCTCCTGAGCAGTGAGGAGCTGCCCCATCTTCCTCACCTAGCGAGGAGCGCTCGGACGCGAGAGCTGCTGGACTACATCGATAGCATCAACCATACATTACAATAATAGCACACACTACTATGGCACTAAAGGAACGATCCTCGTCACGGGCGGACGGGCCACATCGGCTCCACACCAGCGTGGAGCTCATCCAGGCAGGCTACGAAGTCGTCAGCATAGATAACCATCCAACTCGAGCGCCGACGTCCTCGACGGTATCGAAGCCATTACGGGCGCACGCCCCCACCTTCTACGAGGCTGACTGCAACGATGCTGAGGCGATGAGCGCATCTTCTCGGCGCACCCCAGCATCCAGGGCGTCATCCACTTCGCCGCCAGCAAGGCCGCAGGTGAGTCGCACAGTAGCCGCTACCTACTCATCGTACTAACCTCCTCTCACTGGATCGTCCTCCTGGAGACCACTGCAGCGCCACGGCACGCGCGGCATCGTCTTCCTCCAGCTCCTGCACCGTCTACGGACAGCCCTCCCCGAGCACCTGCCCGTCACCGAGGACGCTCCCATCCAGGAGGCCCCTCTCGCCCTATGGCAACACCAAGCAGATCAACGAGGAGATCCCTACGCGACGTCGCTCTACGCTGGCGCCCCCGGGTCGTACGCCTGCGCTACTTCAACCCCATCGGCGCCCATCCCAGCGCACTGATCGTGAGCTCCCCACCCGGCGTCCCCCAGAACCTCATCCCCACCCTCACCCAGACGGCAGCAGGCATCCGCCAGGAGCTGAGCGTCTTCGGCGACGACTACAGCACGCCCGACGGCAGCTGCATCCGTGACTACATCAATGTAGTAGACCTAGCGAAGGCCCACGTCTGTGCCGTAGAGCGCATCCTCGACGACAGCAAGGGCAGCGAGCGCCTGGAGACCTTCAACATCGGCACGGGGCGCGGCGTCAGCGTCCTGGAGCTGATCCGCACCTTCGAGGCCGTGACGGGCGTCAAGGTACCGCACAAGATCGTAGGCCGCCGCGAGGGCGACATCGAGCAGGTGTGGGCCGACCCAGCACATCGCCAATACCGTCCTCGGCTGGAGGCCAAGGAGACCCTGGAGCGATACGCCGCGCCCGGCATGGGCCTGGCAGCTGCGCCTGGCAGAGAAGAAGTAATAGCCTAACGAACGCATGGACACACGTGGGGATAGGGATGACCTGTCCTCACGTGTGCCGTGTATAGATATACGATAGATGGACAATAAGAAGAACCATAAGCACCTCATCACCGCGGCCCGCCCTCATGCCAGCGGCCCCGTCACATCGGGCACCTCGCAGGTCTACATCCTGCCGACATCTACGCCCGCTACCTCAGGCTCAAGGGCGAGGAGGTGTTTCTCGTCTCTGGCAGTGACGAGCACGGCGTACCCGTGACCATCAAGGCCAAGAAGGAGGGCGTCAGCCCGCAGGACGTCGTCAGACCGCTACGACGGCATCATTCATGACTCCTTCGCCCGCTTCGGGATGACCTTCGACATCTACGGCCGCACCACCAGCGCCACGCACCGCACTGGTCATGCCCTCGGCCTCCTCTACTACGCAAGCTCTACGACAAGGGCGAGTTCATCGAGTGAGGAGAGCGAGCAGCACTACGACAGAGGCAGCAACGATTCCTCGCTGACCGCTACGCTCACCGGGACTCTGCTCGCTGCCAGGAACAGAGCGCGCCTACGGCGACCGGTGCGAGCGCTGCGGCTCCACACTATGAGCCCCACCGGCCTCATCCAGCCCCGCAGTGATCCGCCATCTCTGGCGCCACGCCCGAGCTACGCAAGACCCGCCACTGGTACCTGCCGCTCGACTGGACATGAGGCCTTCCTCAAGGAGTGGATCCTCGAGGCACAAGGAGTCAGAGAGCAACGTCTACGGCGGTGCAAGTGAGCTGGCTGGACGTCAGCCTGCAGCCCCGCGCGCCGTGAGCCGTAACCTCGACTGGGGTATCCCCGTGCCTGCAGAGGAGGTGCTGAGGGCAAGGTGCTCTGCATCAGTGGTTCGACGCGCCCATCGGCTATATCTCCAATATCAGGAGCCGCTGCCCGAGAGCTGGGAGCAGTGGTGGAAGGATGAGGACACGCGCTGCTGCGCACATCATGGCAAGGACAACATCGTCTTCCACTGCATCACGTCTTCTCTGCCATGCTCCGCGCTGAGGGCAGCTACATCCTGCCCGAGAACGTGCCTGCCAACGAGTTCCTCAACCTCGAGGGGGACAAGATCTCCACGAGTCGCAACTGGGCCGTCTGGCTCACGAGTACCCGACGGCCGCCCGGTAAGAGGACGTCCTGCGCTATGTGCTGACGGCCAACGCCCCCGAGACGAAGGACAACGACTTCACCTGGCGCGACTACCAGGCACGCAGCAACAACGAGCCCGTAGCGTCTCGGCAACCCCGTGAACCGTGCCCTCGTGCTGACGGACAAGTACTTCGACGGCAAGGTCCCTGCGCGCGGGGCACTCACCGACTTCGACCGCGAGACGCTCCAAGGCCTCTGCGAGGTCCGCGAGGCCATAGAGCGCGAGCTGGACAGCTTCCACTTCCGCGAGGCCCTCAAGGAGGCCATGAACCTCGCCCGCCTCGGGAACAAGTACCTGGCGGACACCGAGCCCTGGAAGCTCGCCAAGACCGACATGGAGCGCGTGGCGACCATCCTCAACATCCGCACAGATCGCGCGAACCCTCGTCACGGCTCTTCACCCCCTCTCCCTGCACAGCAGTGCTAGGCCCGCGAGATGCTCCAGATCGAGCAGCCCGAGGGGCCGGAGCTCGGCAGCGAGCTCCTCGCTCGTCGGCCACCAGCTGGGACAGGCTAGCCTCCTCGAGAAGATCGAGGACGCCGTCATCGAGGCGCAGATCGCCAAGCTGCAGGCCGCCAAGGAGGCCAACGCCGCAGCCGAGGCCGCCGCTACGCCCGCTCCCGCGGTAGCCGAGGACATCAGCTTCGACGACTTCACCAAGCTCGACCTCCGCGTAGGTACCGTGCTGGAGTGCACCAAGGTACCGAAGGCGACAAGCTCCTGCAGTTCCGCATCGACGACGGGCCCCGGTGGTCGCACCATCGTCTCGGGCATCGCCCAGTACTACGCTCCCGAGGAGCGCTAGTAGGCCGTCAGGTGTCTTCATCGCCAACCTCCCTCACGAAGCTCCGTGGCATCGAGTCCCAGGGCATGATCCTCTCACTGAGGACTATACGACGGGGCAGCTGCTCTCGTCACGCCCGCCGAGCTCAGTCGCCCCGTAGCCCCACCGCAAGTGCTATGATCAAGAGCCTCCAGTACTCGCCCTCGTCTGCCTGCTCAGCGCCCCTCCTGGGGCTGCCAGGCCCAGGCTCAGGACGCCGCACCAGCGGCAGCAAGCCCAGCGTGCACCAGCTGCGCATCATCCACACGACCGACACTCCACGGCAACGTCTACCCCTTACGACTTCCTCAACGACCGCCCCGGCACGGGCAGCATGGCACGCCTCGACCGTCATGCAGCAGGTGCGCCGCGAGTCGCCCGAGGCCCCGCTGTTGACGCGGGCGACCTCCTGCAGGGCGAGCCCCCTGCCTACTACTACAACCATGCGTAGACAGCGTGACGCCTCACCTCATCGCCACCTCGAGTGAACTACCTGCGCTACGACGCCGTAGCGATAGAACCACGACATCGAGCCTGGGCATCAGGTCTCGATCGCTGGGCGCGGAGTGCAAGTTCCTCCTCGGGGCCAACATCATCTCAGATCAGACGGGCAAGCCTCTACTTCAAGCCCCACTAGACTTCGAGCGCCGGGCCTCGCGCATCGCCGTCCTCGGCTTCACCACGCCCGCCATCCCGCAGTGGGTGCCCGAGCATCTGTGGAAGGGCCTACACTTCGACGATATCCTCGTCTCCCGGCACGCTACGGATCCTCGCATAAAGAAGGACGAGCGCCCTGACCTCCTCGTCGTGCTCATGCACTCGGGGCTGGAGAATGACAATCCCGACTACCTCGAGAACGCAGGCCGAGCCCTCGGCGAAGGCGTCCCAGGCATCGACCTCCTGCTCGTAGGGGCATGACCACCGCAAGGGCAGCTGACTCACTGCCCAGGGGCAGTAGCCGCGACTCCGTCCTCCTGATCAACCCTGCCAACCACCTCGACCGCGTCTCCGATATCCAGATCACCGTGCGCAAGCAGGGCGGCAAGGTCATCGCCAAGGAGCTCCGCCCCAGCTTCATCTCCCTCGAAGGCGTAGCCCAGACCCAGCCTTCCTCCAGGCCTTCGCCCGTGAGGAGCGCGCCGTCAAGGACTACCTCGCCAGCGAGGTCGGTACGCTGGAGGCCGAGGTACGCGGCGTCGATGCCCTCTTCGGCACCTCGCCCTACATGGACATCATCCACCGCATGCAGCTGGAGACCGTGCAGGCGGAGATCTCCTTCGCCGCCCCGCTTAAGCCGAGCGCCGTGCTGCCTGCGGGCAAGGTCTACATGCGTGACCTGTTCAAGTTCTGCCCCTTCTCCAACTACCTCTACGCCATGGAGCTGACGGGGCGCGAGATCAAGGGCTACCTCGAGCACTCCTACGCGGGCTGGGCTGCAGAGATGCATTCGGCCGAAGACCACCTCATCCGTTCACGCCCTGGGGGCGGGAAGGAGGGCGACCGCAAGACAGCCGTCCCGACCTTCAACTACAGCGCCGCTCAGGGCATCGACTACCCTCGTCGACCTCACCAAGCCCGGGGTCAGCGCGGCCATCCTTAGGCTAACGGGGCTACAGCGAGCGCCTTCGACCTCGAGCGCCGCTACCGTGTGGCGGTGAACCCACCGCGCGGGCGGTGCGGGCGGCATGCCCACGCACGCGCGGCATCAGGAGGAGCTGCCAGCGTATCGTCTACGCCACCTCCCACGACCAGGTCTACCACCTGGCGGAGTTCTTCCGCCGCCACCGCAGCGTGCGCCCCGTGAACCCGAGAACTGGAAGTTCCTCCCCCAGTAGCTTGCCAAAGGAGGCCGCCGTGCGGACGCCGCTTCTCTCTTCTCGCGAGCAGCGCTGAGCGCGAGCTCGGCGCTGCTCGGTCTGATCCTCCTGATCCTCCTGCTGCTGGTGCGGCAGTCGAGACAAGACTAGCGCTCAGCGCGCCCTACGTCAAGAGATCCTATCCTCGGAAGCACAGCCAGGCGGCTGAGGCTTCGGGGATAGTTCAGTTTTAATAGAGCGGAGCTCGACGCTCCACAGCCCCGCACAGGGGAGGCCCGCTACCTTGTGCTGGACACCGAGGCGCGATGGAGTTGATCGACGAGGAAGATGCGGATGGGGACTCTCTCCCCTCGCTCTCGGCTGGCGTCGCTGGACGCGTCGGGGCAGTGCCTCGGCGAGGAGAGCTAGCAGCCCAGCAGCGGGCGAGCGGCAGCGAGGGAGCTTCGCCAGCTGCAGCAGTGCGTCCCGAGCCCTGCTACCGAGCCGCCGAAGGCCATCGCCCTGAGCGGAAGCTCCTCGAGCGGCTGAGCTGCAGTGCTGCAGCCCTCAGCTCACGCTCGTGGGACATCACCTGGCCTACCACCCCAGATACAGCTCCAGGAGCGAAGCCGAACGGCAGGGCATCCCGCTCCCGCTCATCGCCGAGCAGCCGCAGCGCTGCCTCATGCAGGAGGGGCTGCGCATGGGCTTCAAGCGCGGCTACGACGACAGCCCGCTTTACCCATCGGCCGAGGAACTCTTCCGCTACCTGCATCACCTCGGCAGCGAGCCGCCTCCCTGCGCTCCACAAGGCACTGCTGACCTGTGGCTAAACGCGTCCCTCCTGCGCATCCTCCCCAGCTGGGAGCAGACCAACGACTAAAGCGCCCCACCACCGAGCTACTCCCCCAAGCATATAACCCTCGATTAGCCAATGAAAAGCAGCCGTAGGCCAGCGGGGCGACGCCCATCAAAGCCCAGGGTGCGTAGCCCTGTAAGGGCGACCAAACTGGGTATAAGCATACAACATGTGCCTCGAGCCCTACAGGCGATCCTCAGGATGATCAAGCGAGAAGTCTGCGTCATGCGACTCACGATGCCTGAAGGTCCTGAGGTCGCCCCTGTAGGGCCCCTGTTCCTTTATACCTCTACTCACCCAGGGTTTGGTCGCCCTTGCAGGGCTACGCACCCTGGGCTTTGAATGGAGTCGACCTGCTGAGCTCATTCTATTCGCCAAGCAAAGCCAGCAGTAAAAGGCAAACTGCTCGTCCGTCTCGTGCCTGAGGCCAGGATGGTGCTCCTTTACTAGATCAGATGAGAAACTCCGCCCGGCGTATAGGACGAGGGACAGCCCAGCCAAGGCTGGATCTAGAGGCGGGGCTTGAGGACGGCAGTCAGACGGCTGAGGGAGTAGATCACGCAGCTGAGGGATATCCCTCACATAGGGTCGGATGAGGCTGTCGCCTTGCGCGACTTCTGCTTGGCCGCCTCGCGAGCTTAGTTTAGCTTCGCCAAGGCCAAGATTAAAAGCCCCATCAGGGGCGCGCCGTGTAGCCTCCCACCTGCAGCGCGCGCATGGGCTTTGCTTGCTCAGGGCGTCTTAGACGCAGACGATGAAGTCCACCCTCGCGCCAAAGCGTCTGCAGCGCGTCGAAGCGCTCCAGCCTGCTTCACCATGCTTGGCGAAGCCTCACGCACTCTTCTCCAAGCTCTCTGCTGCCCTCAGCTTTGGTCTTGGAAGAACTTGTCCGCATAGCAGATCACTTGCTCCTCAGCGTCTCGGGCATAGCAGCCCTCGGTAAGGGCAGGCGTGGGCGGCGATCTCTCGCGTGTCAGGCCGCCGCCCGTATGGCGCTCGGCGACACGTGTGGCGCGGCAGACCAAAGTGAGCGCAGCAGTTCGGCCCCGAGATAGCCGTGAGCAGATAGGTGCCTCACCCGTGCAATGAATGCCGGGGGCGTCGGTGAGAGATGTCCGATGTCGTGCAGCATCGCCGCCTCGGCGACGAAGGTCAGGTCTAGGCTTAGCTCGATGGGCGTCCACCAGGCGCAGCGCCAGCTGGGTGACGTCTCACTATGGCGGCGCAGGATCCTCCTGCTCCGCAGCCAGGAGTATAATAGCGGGTGGATGAGCCTAGGTGGTTCATACGTATGTGTGGGGCTGGATCAAGGGATAGGGGAGAAGGGTCTCAGGGGTAAAGGTCGTGATTAGGTCTGGGCAGCTGGCCAGGAGGCTGGGGACTTCGCTGGGAGTAGTCGTGGGGTGTAGGGCGGGACTTCTCCCACCCGCCGCTAGCGACGGGCGCGGAAGAAGGATTGCATCAGGGCGCGCGCCTCCTCGGCGAGCACCCCGCCGCGTACCTTCGTCGCTCGAGATCTCGGGGGCGTAGCGCTGGTAGCCGAACTTCTCCTCACTCGCCCCATAGATGACCTCCCCGAGGCGCGCCCAGTGGAGCGCCCCCGCGCACATCGTGCAGGGCTCGATGGTCACGTAGAGGCGGCAGTCGCCGAGGAACTTGCTCCCCATATACTGCGTGCGGCCGTCACCGCCAGCACCTCGGCATGGGCGGTCGGGTCGCTGAGGCGCTCGACCTCAGTATGCGCCTGAGCGATGACGCGGCCGTCACAGACGACGACCGCCCTGATGGGGATCTCGCCCGACTCATAGGCAAGCTGCGCCTCCTCAGTGCTAGGCGCAGGCGCTCATCCTCGCTGGCTCATCGCATCTCCTCCTCAGTGAAGAGCGTCGGGGCGTGCAGCATGCTCGTGGGAAGATCTCCTTCATCAGCGCGTCAGTACCCACTCCGAGCGCAGGCGACCTTACGCTCGCGGCAATGGTCTTGTATGGCTTTCATGCCCGCTCGTTGAGGCAGGACGGTCCAGGCTGCGGGTGCGGCGCAGCCGCCCTTCTTCGCGCGCGATGGGGAGGGAAAGGAGGGAAGAAGCAGGATGCAGGGAGGGAGGACGCAGCTAGGGACTGCTGCGGCAGGAGCACCTGAAGGAGCGAGCAGCAGCACCTCGACCTCGAGGTAGCGCCACAGCTCGAAGGGCTCGTCAAGGATGCACGCAGGGCCAGCCGCGCTTGCGCTCGATTACGGACGCGGCGGGCGCGCAGCGCTCGTAGTGCTTACGTCTGCCTCGAGGCGCGCCAGCATGAGGTCACCGAGGCACGACGGCGGCGACGGGAAGGGGCGTAATGATCGCCAGTCGAGTGGGCCCATCCGCAGGTCGGCCGCGCGCGATGCTAGGCAGTGTTGCCATACTGCGAGGCATTGGCCAGGGACGGGGACGAAGGCCCTCCGTCTCGAAGGGCTCGCCCTCATCGAGTCAGCCACAGGCAGCTGTCGGGGCCGAAGCTACGGCGCTCCCGAGACCATCGTCCGTAGGTAGGTCATCGGCCCACGCCTCATCGGCCTCGGCAAAGCTCCAGCTGGGCGGCCGCAGTCGAAGCCCATCCACGCAGGTGCAGAAGAAGGACGATCCCCCACTTCTGGCAGGCATCGATGCTGGCACGCTGCGCCTACAAGGGCGGTGATCGCTTGCTCGGCATTCGTCGGGATGCCCAGCGTGCGATGCAGCCACGTGCCCGAACTACCTGGGGATGATCCCAGGGCTGTGGAGCTATGCAGCAGGCCGCGATGCGACCTCTGAGCTGTACCGTCCCCGCCCACGGCGATGACATAGTCGTCAGCCCCTCAGCGGCCGCACGGCGCGCCAGCAGCTCCTCGGCATGCCCTCGCGAGTGTAGGTGAAAGAGCTCAAAGGCGCGTCCAGGATCGGCATCGCCTCACGAGCATCGAGGGACGGAGCGCTTGGAGCCCGTCGGATATAGGATTGATGATTGCATAATGCTCGTTTCATCGCACTTTGGGTGTGTAGCCAGGCGCTGGGCAGCCAGCTCCTTGCATACTGTCATCCTAGCCTGCCATGTGGTTGCAGTAGGGCAGGATGCACAGAATCCCAAGCCGCGTGGCGTGAAGGTCCTCCACGATCTCGATGTACCGAGGATCCATCAAGCTTGATGAGGTCCTCTCATGATGATGTTCACACAGTCCTCAGTAGGAAGGCGCCGTGCAGCGAGAGCGAGAGATAGAGCTTGGGCTCTTTTGCTCTCCACCATACGTGTACGTCAGGGATGTAGCTGGACGCAGATCGTCGCGTAGTCGGGCTGACCGGGTAATGGGACGAGGCTGGTGAACTCGGGACACGTAGCGCACCCAGTAGTCATTCTCCTGATGCTTGTTGGTGAAGACCTCGAGGACCCTGGGGCGTAGTCCTGGCGAGACCGTGGTCTTGGGCCGAGAGCGAGAGTTCGTTCTCGCCAGTCGTATGCTGGCCATAGGATAGGAGCTGGGGGTTATCAAGCTCGATGCAAGAGGACGCTGCTTGAGGGCTTGCTCGCGACCATGCGCACGCCGGTCTTGTCGCCCTCGAGTGGAGATGCAGCGGATGGTTCTTTAGTCTCGGCCTTGATGCGCTCCTCGTCTCGGGCGTGCCGTCCCAGTGGGCGAGGATGAAGCCACCCCTCGATCTTCTCTTGAACCCTCGTAGCTGTCCACCTTTGATGGTACATGGGACTCTGCGGTAGTCGAGGCCTTCTGATAGATGTTGTGCTGATCTCCTCGAGCAGCTGGGCGATGAGTCGGCGATGCCTCGAGGGCGTGCGTCTCCTTGGTGAGGGTGTCGGCGCGCCACTCGACGGTGCCCTGCTCGAGGTCACGTGGCTCCGAGCGCTAGGCGCACGGGTACGCCCTTGAGCTCGTAATTTCCGGGAGAACTTCCCACCCCGGCTTCTTGTTGTCGCATCGTCGTGCACTTGACGCGTATGCCCTGGGCGCTTGGCCTCGGAGAGCAGGGCTGGATGTGCGCCGTGATCCGTCGCGCTGCTCGAGGCTCTTATATATAGGTACGATGACGACCTGATGAGGGGCGAGCTCGGCGGCAGCACTGAGGCCATTGTCGTCCGAGTGCGCCATGATGAGGCGCACCCATCAGACGCGTCAGACGCCCCAGGAGGTAGCCCAGACGAGTTCCTGCTTTAGCCTCCTTGGTCGTGAAGGTCACGTCGAAGGCCCTTGGCGAAGTTCTGCCCGAGAAGTGCGAGTACCACTCTGCAGTGCCTGCCATCCTGCATCAGCGCCTCGATGGATAGGGTCTCGACCGCTCCAGCGAAGCGCCTGTTGGCACCTTGACCTCTACGCACGGGCACGGCGAGAAGTCACGGGCGAAGTCCGCATAGACGTTGACCATGCGGATCGCCCTTCCTCGGCCTCCTCACGGGTAGCGTGCCGTGCCCCTTCCTGCCAGAGGAACCCGCGGTACGGAGAAGAGGCGCGTACGCATCTCCCAGCGCACGACGTTCGCCCACCTGATTGCAGAGGATGGGCAGGTCACGATAGGACTGGATCCAGCCCTTGTCAGGGTATTCCAGATGATGGTCTCGGAGGTGGGGCAGATCAGCTCCTCCTCCAGCTTGGCCTCGATCACGACGACCCCACCGTCGGGGCTCGTCTTGAGGCGGTAGTGGGACGACCAGCCTCCCTTAGCGAAGCCCTCGACGTGGTCACCCTCGCGGCTGAGGAAGCTCTGAATGGCATGAGGGAGAGTAGGCGTCGTAGCGCCCCGTCTCCTTGAAACATATCATCAGGCTTGGCGCTGGCATGCGCTCCCAGATCGTACCTGGCCGTGCTCGATGACCATGCAGCCGCGTACTGGCGCTGCTCGCCAGCCAGGTCGGCCTTGATGACGGGATCACCAGTACCACTGCGAGTGAGTCGACGCTACGTCGAGGTGGAGTTCTCTGGGTTCTTTTGCCATTATCGGTAGTATCGATGCCTTGTGTCGCTGTTATCTCGAGGGACAAAGGTACGATTCTTTCGCAGAGCCTCGCGTGCGCGCGCTGCAGCCAGCCCTCGGGGGAAGGGAGGCGAAAGGGCGTGCTAAGGCCACGAGCTCAGCGCAGCCAGCCCTGGGCAAGCAAAGGGCAAGCGTCTCGGAGACACTTGCCCTTCTGTGATGCCACCAGGAGTCGAGACCAGGGACACAGGGATTTTCAGTCCTTTGCTCTGCAACTGAGCTGTGGCACCTTGTAATTCTGGCCTTCGCTGGGCGGGAGGCGACGAGATTCGCGAACTTCGGTGGTGGTTGCCCGTGCGGCGGATTTAGCAAACCGCTGGTATCAGCCACTCTTACACACTTCCCATCGCGTCTGCCGCTGAATTGCACTGCCGCAGATAATACGCTTTTTCGACTTGTGCAAATACTGCTCTTAGCCTGCCGACGGGACCTCGCCAGCACGCTCCTCCCTAGCCTCGAGACAGCCCTCACCGAGGCGTCAGCAGAAGCTCAGATCGCTAGCCTCGCCAAGGCGCACAGCGTGACGCACAGCAAGACCAAGTTACAGCACCCTACCCCAAAGCTGACGAGGTCCTCCTCTTTGCGCGCGTACATTATTATCAAATAGCTCCCATGAAGAAGATACCTCACCTGTATGAGGCAATGGCCTTTTGTAAAGGAAGGTAGTGCAACCTGTGCCAAAGGCAGACTGGCTCTCCGAGCTATAGGGCAGCAAGCGCTGAGCGAGGAGGCGTGAAAGAAAGGGAGGAGCTAGAGCGGGCACGTACGTTATGTACTTCTCGTCGTCTTGCACTCGCAGCGCTGAGGCGAGTGAGAGGACAGCCGATTATTATATTACTTTTATTGGGGAGACTTGGGTCTCAGCGCGGGCCGAGACTTAGCGGGCAGCTCTGCTGGAGGAGGATTGCAACGTGGGAGACTCGGCAGTGCTCTCTACCCGGGAGGCGGGCTGCGTCCGACTTGGCCCTATCCCTCCCCTGGGCTGTAGACCAGGTGCCGACTTGGGCCTGATACTTAGTGCCTTAGACCATTGTGGCAGGTGCAAGGGAGGCCGGAGACTAGAGGAGGCCAGAAGGACGACTGGAGCGAGGCAAGGCTGGCTCAAAGGGGACGGAGGGGCAAGGACTAAGGAGGCAGGCACTCAGACAAAAGGTCCCCACGCTCCTGCCTATAACTTTTGTATCTTTGTATAAATAAGGAAAAGTAGTACAAGTGTATGAACTCATAGTTTTATCGGTAGTAGGAGGAATAGGGATGAGCAACCTCGCCCGCTACTTCCTCAGCAAGAGCGGCGACGCCACCGCGACTACGACTTGGCTCTACTCGCTCACATGCAGCCCCTCGAGCAGGTGAGGGCGCGGCCATACACTACGAGGACAGCGCGTGGAGCTGATCCCACCCGAGGCTTGGCGCGGGCGGGACACCTCGTCGTCTACACCCTCAGCCATATGCTCGCAGGATCGCAGCGAGCTATGCTACTACCGCGCCCAGGGCAACCGCGTGATCGGGGCGCGCCGGAGCTGCTGGGCGAGCTCTCACCCCGCCGCGAGCACGGACTCTGCGTCCGGGCGCACACATGGCAAGACGACTGACCTTCCACTCATGCTGGCGCACTGCTGCACCAGAGCCACGTGGGCTGCTCAGCGCCTTCCTCGGCGGTATCTCCAGCAACTACCGCACCAACCTCCTGATCAGCGAGACCACAGCGGCTACGCGTCATCGAGGGCCGATGAGCATGACCGCTCCTTCGTCACCTAGCGCCCTACATGGCCATCCAGCGACCTCGGCTGGACCCTGACTACCTGGACATCTACCTATACGCCTGCGGCCTACCGGGAGAGCTTCAGGCGCACCAGCCCTCATCGGCCCGAGGGCGCTGGTGATGCGTCAGGTATCGCACTGACCCCGCGCCGCAGCAGACACGCCTCCTACCGCTACGGCAGCGTCAGCATGAGCGCGTGGACTTCGGCCACGACGCGGTCGCGAGATCACCGAGGACGCCTCTCTTCTTCCGACTGGGCACCTGGCTCCTGCCCTCGAGGGGCGTGCGGGCGGCACGTCCTACGCGTAGAGCCTCCGGCGTGCCCTCCTAGTCAATGTGAGAACGCCGTGGCAGCCCTCGCCGTAGCCTGCCCTGTGGCGCTGGCCTCTCGAGGAGCTAGCGGAGGCCATCGCCTCCTCAGGGCGTGTACCAGCCGCTTCGACCGCGTGGTCAACAGCTACCCCGCTGCGTGCTCATCGACGACTATGCACCGCAATCGAGCTCGATCAGCATCCGCTTCGGTACGTCAGCTTCCACCTCGACAGGCGTATCCTCGGCATCTTCCCAGCCGCACCTCACAGCCGTACTCTCGGGACTTCACCGCAGCCGCCCACTGGCCTCGACCAGCTGGACGAGGTGATCCTGCTGGACATCTACGCTGCCCGCGAGCGTCCCGCAGGGGGCGTCACGAGCCGGCTGTCGCTCAGGCGATGAAGCGCCCCCGCTGGCTGTCCTGCCCAAGACGGAGCTGCCACTTGCCCTTCCTCGAGGCGCGGCATCCTGCACTGAGGTCCTGCGCTGATGGTCAGCGCGGGTGACATAGACCGCCTGGTCCCCCAGGTAGCCCACTGGCCAGGAGCAGCAGCCATGAAGCGCGCTTGGATGCAGAACATACTCATCGCGCTGCTAGCGCTCCGTCCCACTAGCGCCTCGTCTGCTTCGTCCTCAACCCTGGGCCCTGGCATCTCGGTAGGCCTGCCGCAGCCTTGTCTGCAGCATCGTCGTCGTCTCCAGCCGCGGCGCAAGCAGCCCCACGCTTCCTCACCCGGGCAGCAGGTCGTCGGCGAGGCTGAAATCCGTCGGGGCATCCCGTCTCAGGGCAGAAGCTCGGCTCCGTCGAAGCCTCAGGCGCATCGAGCGCAAGCTCTCACCGAGAAGCCAGGATCTCATGGTAAAAGTGTCGAAAGCCTACGTCGTTTCGTACACGCACCTCGGTCAAGATCCGTGTCGAGGAGAAGAACCCCTACTTCCTCGTCATCGACGACCGAGGGCGGGCTACTACGTCACCGAGGGCGCACAGCATCATCAAGGCTCGACGCACTTCGCCTCCCTACCTCCCGCAATTAAGGACGCTATGAGCAGGCAGTACGCGGGCAGGTCATGGTCTTCCACACTCCAGGCCACCGGCAGCTACTACACCTTCACCACGGCCAGCTACAGGTCTCCCTCAACGGCATCGTGATGATCCCCGCGTAGGCACGACGGGCTGATCCTCTCGGCAAGGGGCGGCTGGAGGCCGAGAAGCTGCGCAAGTGGCGTATCTTCGCCTGCAACGTCACTCCCCGCCGTGGGATGAGCCTTCAGCTACGTGGTAAGCTCGACTACGAGGGGCAGGTGGTGAGCCGCCGAGCGCTACCACTGCCCTGGAGGAGGGCTGGACCCGAGGCGGGCGCGCCGTAGCCCGAGCGTCCCCTCAGCGGCCCCGCTGCCACCACTCACGCAGCACACACAAGGCCGGGCCCAAGGAGATAAGTCAAGAAAGCCTGGTACTGAGACCAGGCCAGAGGAGGTGAAGAAAAACGAAAAAGGAGCTGAAAGGGCGAAGAAGGACATAAGCCCGGGCGCAAGAAGGACTCCGCACCCAAGCAGCAGTCCGCTGAGAACCCAGGCCCATAAGGCCGAGCCTGAAAGAGCCCTTGCGCCGCCGAAGGCCCCACCAAGGGCCCAAGAGCCCTGGCAGAGTCCACTACAGCACATGGCAAGAGCCCACAGCAAAGCAGCTGACACTACAGACTGTGATATATATGAACGAGATATCTTTTTATTAAATGACAGTCAATGTCAGGGGCTGACTCCTCGATACTTCCTAACAAGCTGACGATGTGTACTTCTCCATATATATGTCCCCGCCGCAGGTGGTACATCAGGGCTGTATCCTAATATGGACGCTTTTGCACGCTACATCACTCCGATCGTCGACAGGCGGCGAGCCACCTCTCTGACGACGCCTCCATCCAGGGGAGGGCGTCTATGTCCGGAAACTCGACTGCCTTGCGCAGCGCCACGCTCGAGACCTTCACCGCCTCAGCTTCAGCTGAGCCAGGCCCCGCGAGATCAAACAGGCGACCTCAGGCCCTACGCGAGCAGAGTAGACCAAACCGCTACGAGGAAAAGCGCATCCTCGCCATCACCGACCCGCGCTACCTGGTAGACGTACCGTGATACACCCCGCGGCGTCATGAATTCTGTCATCGGAGCTCAATGCAAGGTCATCGTCGTGCGGCAGAACATCCCTATGGCGCATATCGAGGAGCTCATCGCACGCCTCGAGCTCCAGCTGCTGAGCACACCCTTCCCGCACCGCTCGTCGGGCGCGCGCCCTCACCACCGAGAGAGTGCCTGGGCTGTACCACCACACACATCAGCATGTGGGCGGGCGCACACTCGTCGCCATCTACAAGGCGCCTCCTGCAGGGCTCTTCATCACTCCCTGGGCCGGACAGTGCGTCACGCGTGACCTCCCCACCCAGCCTCCCCACCCCCTTTGCTGGAGAAGGACGCCGGGAAGGCTGCTCCAAGATCAGCAGGCTCTATGGACACCTCCATCCCTCGCAGCGCGGGATCATCAGGCGCATGGAGTCAGAGGCAGCAAGGCTATGCTCCACATCGACCGCCTGGGAGCTCAATCCTTCGTCGACGCGTGTGCAGGAGCTGCTGTGGAACTATATATATATGTGTCCACCTCATCACGGTCACGGGCAGATGACGTCTCGCGCCTTGGGCTGGTGTACGCAGGCGGCGTCACGCGCGCGCACGCACTTCTTCTACCGCGAGACGCTCAGGCAGCTCGCTTCAGTACCGCCGCACGGCATCATGCCGTAAGGTCTGCGGCGAGCAGCTGGGCTGCAGCAGGACGGCCTCACAGGCATCAGCTACCTCGGCGACTACATATCGACTGGCGCTCGCGTGGTGGGCGCAGAGTCAGGCGTCAGCTACCGGCTGCGCGACCTCGAGCACCTTCACGTACCGGGACATTAGGCCCTCCTGCCGCCCGGCACGTGCACGGCCCCGCCCACGAGGCCTGCAGCGCCTCGGCCGACGACGCGCGCTACCTTCAGGCCGCTCGACCGGGCTGAGCAACTACGCCAGGGCCGGGGCACGAAGGGAGAGAAGAGAGGGCTGCACAGGCAGAAGGCAGCTTACTCAGGTGACTGTGCTTCCGGGGCAAGCTGGCAAGGCTGTTTTTGAGAGGGCACCCCAGAGGACGACAGGCGAGGGATGCAGGACGACGGTGAAGATTCTGTAGCAGCAGGCCGAGTGACAGAACGTAGTAGCATAGACTTTATGTACGAGAGAATACAATCCCAGTGGTGGAAGGAGTCAAGGTCATGGGGCGTAGGCAGGGGCGGTGATAACTGCCGTGAGCATGATGCACAGCCAGGGCGCTGTGCGTGGGGCCTCCTTCCTGGTGTGCAATGCCGGTAAGCCGGCCTCAATAATAGTGGGCATCCGGAGTGCTGCTCGGGCCATTTAGCCACCCCGCGGGCTCAGCGCGAACAGCCGCCCCGGGTAGCTCGCGGGGCTGGCTGAGGCGTCGACGAGATCCGCGCAGCGCTGATGATGGGCGTATGCGCGCATGGTCTTCATCACCGCAGGTATGGGCAGCGGCACAGGTACGGGGCAGCCCCGTCATGGGCGTCGCCATGGAGCCAGGCTCCTGACGGTGGGCATCGTCACATTCCCTTCCTCTTCGAGACAGCAGAAGATCACTCCAGGCCACCGCAGCGTCGGCGAGATGCGCAAAGCACATGGACGCCTCACCTCGTGATCAACAGCAGGCGCCTACTGGAAGTCTACCCCAGCCTCAGGCTCGGCAAAGGCCTTCAGGTAGCGATAACACACCTGGGCGGCGCGCAGTATCTCCGACTTCGGCGGCGGCTACGGCGGCGGCGGCGCGGCGGCGGCGGCGGCTCACGGCGGCGGCGGCCTGTCCCGGCCCCTCGGCTCGCTGGCGGCGGCGGCCTCGCTGGCGGCGGCGGCGGCGCGCGGCGCTGGCTCTGTGGCGGCGGCGCTGGCGGCGGCGCTCGGCGCACCGCTACGGCGGCGTGGCGGCCTGCCTCTCGGCGGCCTCGGCCTCGGCCTCGGCGCGCGCGCGCGCGCGCGCTGGCGCGCGCGCGCTTGCTTGCTTCGCTCCGCTTCCGCGCGGCGGCGCTACAGCGCTGGCGGCGGCGGCGGCGCTCCCGGCGGCCTCACCACTGTCAGCGCTGGCGCCCCTCATTTCGGTCAACATCGCGAGGTAGACGCCGGCGCCGGCGTCGAGATAACCAGGCTAAGTGTGGCCGTCATCAATGATGCTGGCGTACCTCAGGTACGGGCACATCGCCCGCGCGCCATCGGAAACTACGCTCACCGCTACTGTAGACAATAAGGTATCACCTGAACAAGCTCCTGCTGAGCATCTGCAAACAGCAGCAGCCCCACTCAGCACGGGCGAGCTCCAGGAGGCGCCTCTTCCACCGAGCCTTCCACGGCGTGACCAGGTGCGCGTTATCTGGGGCCACGCGTGACGACCTGGGGATCAGGTGGCCGTGATACATCCTGGCCTCGAGCTACGACTACAGCTGGGGTAGCTACAACGACTTCGTAGGCAAGACCAAGCAGCCGCAGCTTCGAGGGCTACGCTGACGCTGCCAAGCGACAGAAGGAGGAGGACCGGCTGCCGAGGATACCACGGCAAGAAGGCGGTCTCAACCGTCAGGCAACCCTCTATCCCTCCATCTTGCGGAGCTCGGACGGCGGGGACTGTCCTCAAAGCCACTCGAGGGCTGCGTCGCCGCTCAAAGCGCGGCCGCACCATCTTGACCATGTTGCAGGCAGGACGAGCTTCGTCCTGTGTGCGCATCGCTTGCTACGCAAATGGCGACACGCTCGCCGCGCTGCCACCTGGCAGCCTTGCGAGGCCTTACTGGAGCTCGATCTCAGAGGCGGGCCCAGGATCAGCCCTCATTTATCTACTGCCATTTTGGCAGGGCCGCGTGATGCGGCCGGAGCAGCCGGCGGACGGCGGGTGGGTCTGTCCGCTGGGTGGCTCCCAGCAGCAAGACAGGTAATCAGCCTCCTTTTTATTATTTCACATCCCCGTATGTAGTCATCTCCTTGGACTTGTTTCATTGCTTGCGCCATCGCTATCACAAGATTGGGGAGAAGGTCCCCGCACCTCTGCACGTGGCTGCTGGGTGATCAGGATAGGCTGCGCCTTGCATCCTCTGGTTTGTTGGGCCAGGCTATCGTGGGAGGGCTGTAGGAGTTGGGTGCCGAGGCGTGGGTTCCCTACGCCGTAATGGCTTCCCGGAGGGACAGCGGGAGGCTGTGCCCGCAAGCTCAAGGCCGATCTCTTCATCGGTGACACTATTTCCCGACTGGGGTGCCACACCATCAGCAGGGAGGCTGAGCCAGAATGGCTGGGGCTCACAGCCAGCTGAAGTGACAGGCACCCAGGCGCCCTGGCTTCTTTGCCACGCCTCTTGGGCGTGGTGTCTGTGTCTGTTGGGTCCAGGCTGGGCGGCTCTTCTCAAGGCCCTTTGCCAGGCTTGCGCCTGCACCGCCTCCTGCAGGGACGGGCACGGAGCAGCAGCTCACCGTCGAGCCAGGGCCCACGCTCCCAGCTACCGTGGCCGCTGAGCCCCCATTAAGAGCAGTGATACGACGCTCGTGGGAAGCGCCTCACACTTCTTCGATGATAGCCCATCGTGTTGAGGCCTCTCAGACCGTCACCCGCACTGGCTCTCGCAGAGGACCCTGTCCACGGCGAGAGGAGGCGAGATACCGAGATCATGCACAGCATATCGAGCATACCCTTCGTGAACTGGGTGGAGGCGGGTGGGGACGACCGTCGTCAGGTGCTGCTAGGACGCAAAGGCACGCACTGCCAGGCCTGGCCATCAACTCGCAACGTCCCTTCGCATGACTGCCGCGAGAGCGCAAGACGGTTGTCTTGACTGGGCGCATAGCACAGATCGAGGATGCTGCCACGTCCTCATCCGAGTGGCGTCCGCCGGGCGGGGAGTGGGCAAGGAGCGACAGCCTGAGGGACTAGTGTGTCCTAGGCGCCAAGCAAGCACGCAAGCGGCTACCTAAGCCATCAAAGGAGCGCGTGACACTGCAGCCTACGGGCCGAGTGGTACGCTACAACTGCTCCTGTCTTCGCAGGCCAGCTGGCGCGCGAGGAGCAAAGGCCTGCTGCAGCGATGCCTGCGCGAGGCCTCCCGAGGGATATCCATGTCAGCGCGCGCCACGACGGCAGTCAGCCTTCCAGATATCGGTCAGAGCGCTGAGGCTACTCCTCAGGGCAGCTCGGCCCAGGCGGTCACCACGCCCGCCCCTCAGCCAGCGAGGCAAAGGCAAGGGCTAGCTGGGGTGCAGGCGCCGCCTACCTATCCCTTAGTCTGGCTCTAGCTCTTCAGCCCGAGGCTAGCGCGTGCCTCGGCTCTGGAAGCGGCTCGTGCTGATCAAGCGGTGAGCAAAGCAGGAGGGAAGCCCACAATCATGACGGCAGACGAAGCGTACACAATTGCCGAAGAATAGTTTCCACAGGGAGTCAAATACATCTCAGCGAGGGTGGCGCATGTGTCCTTCTCGCGCTGCGCGGCGCGGCCCTCGTAGGTGGGCGCGCTCAGCATCGTACAGGACGAGAGCACACCGATGAGAGGGAGCGGAGCGGATGCCGCGCAGTCACGCCCTGGAGCGATGACCATCCTATATCCAGCAGAAAGAGTAACTTTAGCGACAGACTGACTACTACGCAGCAGGGCGGCGCACAGAGAGCCCCTGCCCACTAACTCGTTACTGCTGTGAAAGGCGGAACATCGCTGCAGGGCCTCGCTCGGCCGAGGCCGTTTGACCTGGCTGCGCGCAGCCCGCACCACGAGTATGGGGAGACGACAGGGCCTGTGAGAGGCAATCAAGTACTGGAAGAGGTTTCAGCTAACTGCAGGATGCAAGGAGACTTCGCCCTTATTGGGTCAAGATTGGCGAGAAGGTCTGCGCTTCGCCCTATATGGAGAAGACATCGCTCGCTCCCGCCAAATATGTCCATCCATCGACCGCTACGAAAATCAAAAAGTTACTTCTAGAGATGTTGCAGGCCAAACGCATCCTTGTGCTCGGCGCGATGCTGGCGACTTGCGGTAACGCGCTCGGGCAGGTACGTCTTGGCGAAAATGGAGCGAACACAGACTAATCCCACGACACGGTGTACGAGAGCTCTGTGCAGACGCCTCGTCCCTGCCCGTTGGAGGCTATGTACTATCTTAAGGCTAGCTACTTATTCGACCGAGGAAGAAGGCGCGCCCTAGAGACTTCTATCTGGGCAAAATATGGTGAAACTCAAGAAAGTACCCACGAGGATAAAGCGTTAATCCTCACTGGCACTTCCTGCTCAGTCACTGTCTATTCACTCCACGGTACCCGCATATCAACGCGACAAAAAGATGCTGAACTACCTCTACGACAAGTATCCTGCTGTGAGAGATCAGTGTGCCGAGGTACAGGCGCTACGCTTCGTCTCATGAAGCAGGTCGACAAGATCCTTAAGCCCTATCATCGTCTACCTCCTCGACCGAGGCACTAAATGGAAATCTGCTATCGTCATGAGCTGTACCGCTACCAGCACAACCTCTACGCCGTGGAGTACGAGCCCGAAGGAGCAGCGCCACTCTAAGCAACCGCATCGTCCTCGTCATCTGCTACTGATACCATGCATCCCAACAGCAGCGCCTGCAGCTTCGAGGAGTAGCAAGCGACTTCTCCAATGGAAATCTCTATGATAATATGGAGGCTAAACACATCCTTTGCAAAAGCCTCGGCGCGATGCTTTGGTGACTTTTGTGGCAGCGCTCGGGCAGATACGTCTTGGGGGGGGGTTTGGTGGGTGTGGGTTGTGTGGTGCATGGCCTCTGACAGTGAGACTGCCGTACATCAAGATGGGGGTGTTTGGGGTGGTGGGGTGTTGGGGTGTGTGTGTTGGGTGGTGTGGTTTGTGTTTTTGTGTTGGTGTGTTTGGTGTGTGTTTTTGGTTGGGGTGGTGCCGAGGTAAGGCGCTCTTTCGTCCCCATGAAGCAGATCAGTGACGTCTTGAGCCTCATCGCCTTGCCTCGGCCGGAGGCACTGATCAGGAAATTAATCTATGGTATCGGCGAGGCTGTACCGCTCCAGCACAAATCTCACGCCGTAGAGTACGAGGCCCAGCGAGCAGCGCTGCCTGCAGTACAGCATCGTCCTCGTCATCTACATTGATACCATGATCCGACGCAGCGCGCGTGCGCCTTTACTGAGTGCTTGGGTTCTCGAGGTAGCCGGTACGGCTGAGATCCCACTGACGCAGCACGCGTGCACGACGGGTGTGGGACTCCATGGCAGGAAATGCAACACCACCAGGCCCCAAAAGCGAAAGCGATAGCAGCGATGGCGAGTCCGTCGGGTGTGCGACTTGACAGGCTATCACTGCTTCTAAGGCGTGAAGTGATTGTGCTGCTAGCCTGCCTGCCTGCCTGCTGCCGCACCTGCCTGCCTGCGACGCCAGAGCGGACTGGATCTCGCTGAGCTTATTGAGGGCCTCGAGGCGTCAGCTGCTCAATCTTGACCTCCAGCAGCAGCTGTCCCTTGGCACTTGGATGTCAGAGCTGCGCGATCGTCGAGCCGGAGGAAGCTCATCCGCACGCCTTCGACGCGGCAGCGGCGGTGCTGGCAGCAGGTCAGGTGCCTGTGGCGCGCTTCACCCCGTACCGGGCTCGGCGTCTCCTCGTGGATATGTATATGCCGTACTCGAGCTGCTCCAGGATTCGCACGCGCGCGCTGGCACTCGGTGCACCGCAGCACGAGGCGCGGCGACTGGATCGAAGCTATGCTCACTGCGGGACGAGCTTGCGGAGGAAGAGCATCTGCCCTCGATCTCACGCGCCGGAGACGTTGAAGTTCTTGACGCGCTCCGGAGGCGTCCCTCTGCGGTCGACTGAGCTCACATGGTGTAGTGGGTGGCGAAGAGCGTCTCGGGTCGGCCCACAGGGGTTGTCGTGCAGATGCTCGATGATAGCCCAGGCTGTGGGAGATACCTGTCATGGAGTGCTGGCACTACACGGCCGGGAGCTCAGTCGAAGAGGATGAGGCTGCGGTCGGTCGAGGCCATTGGGATGCTCCTGCCTCCCGTCATCTCGACCAGCGAAGTGGACTCGCCGCGGGAGATGTCGTCCGAGGGCCTGCGACGGTAAGAAGATACCATCTTCACGATGCCTATATGGGCGGCGGCGACGTGAAGCTACCGATCTGCGCGGAGGCAGCGTGATGAGTGCCGTCCTGCCTCAGCGGGGCCGACTTACCGCTCATATTGGGCCCCGTGGTGACCATGATCTGCGCCTGCTGCTGGTCCAGCAAGACGTCATTGGACGTACAGCGCTTCCGCCCGACGGCGCTGCTCCTCGATGACAGGTGAAAAGCACTCGCACGGATGTCGATGCGCGTCCTCGTCCACGACGCAGACGTAGCGGTGCGTGACAGCCGTCCTGCGCGCTGAGGGGCCCGTGAGGCGGTCCAGCGCGCCAGTTGCTGCGCTGATCCCGCTGCGAGGAGGCGCTGGATGGGCGGGCGATGCTGCAGCAGCGCCGTATAGAGCTGCGCCCCGGAGGCTGGAGATCTTGTCCTCCGCCTCTAGTGATCTTCTCCTCGTGCTCCTTGAGCTCGGGGAAGACGTAGCGCTCGCGCCGAGGTCAGCGTCTGCTTACGCGTCCAGTCCTCGGGGACTCTTTGTCGCGGTGTGTATTGCGTACCTCGATGTAGTAGCCGAGACATTATTGTAGGCCACCGCGGGCGAGAGGGATGCCGGCAGCGCTCACTCTCGCGCTGCTGCAGCTCCAGCAGGTACGCCACGCCGTGCCGAGAGGCGGCGCAGCCGTCGAGCTCAGAGATACCTGGGGCGGCTGAGCCTCACCGCGGCCTGAGGGCTGCGCTCGGCTCAGCGTGCACCGAGGTCGAGCACGCAGCTCGGGGCAGTCGATGGCCCCGGTGATCGCGCCACGAGCTCAGGGCGAGGGATGCTGAGGCTGCAGAGGCTGCAGCTGCTCGCAGGTGGCGAGGCGTCGTGGGCCTAAAGACACGCTACTCGCGGGGCGGAGACACGCCCGACGGCGACCTTGGCGTGGGTGGTGTTGTGTTTGTGGTGTGGGGGTGTTTGGTGGGTGTGGGGGTGTGGTGTGGTGGTGGTGGGGGGGGGGTGGTGGGGTTGCGTCGTGTGGAGGACCTCGAGGAGGCTCTTGCCCTCTGGCGGTTCATCGGCTGCAGGATCTCGAGGCTGCAGGAAGGTAAAGCTATCTAGACGCGCGCATGGTCTCCGGGCGCTCGATGCTCCCTGAGCGGTGAGGTGCAGCCTCGTGTGGCTTCGTCGGCTCGAGGTAGGAGTAGTGGGGATGGCGCCCGCGGCGGCGGCGGAGCGCGGTCGTGCTCGAGGCCGGGCCTTGAGGCTCTGCGGTCGAATTGCTGCTGCTGGAGCTTGCGCCTATTGTTCCTTCCAGGGCGAAGGTCCAGTCCTCCACCTCGTGCGAAGCCGCGGTAGCTGAGCGCTGGTCGAGGCGGCGCGCGCGGTAGCGTCGGTCGACCAGCACACCTCCTTGGGCTGGTAGGAGGAGAGGAGCTTGTCGAGATAGTCGGCGCGCGCGCGACGAGAGTATTCGCCCGTCGAAGGATGTCCAGCGGCGAGAGCGCGTGCCCTCCGCCTCGGGCTCAGTGCGTAGAGCGCGGCCAGATGGTTATTCTCCTTATTCTTCAGACACGGTCGAGCACGACGCACTGGGGTGACGAGCTCGGTGTGATGCGCGCTTGACGAACGCTTCTGGTCAGCTTGGGGTCCTCCAGCTGGTCGCAGATGGCTTACGCGTCGGCCAGCGCGCACCAGCTGGGCAGGTAAGCCGTGCCAGAGCATGGTGGGGAAGCCCGCCAGCTCGACGTACATCGCGGCAGTGGCTACGGCGCGTCAGCGTGATGCCGAGGATCTCGGCGGCAGCGATGGCGTCATCGCTGTGAGGCTCGTAGAAGTCCCCACGCGAAGAGGAGGATCCGCGTCGGGGTGTCTGCTCTGATCTCCTGATACTGCTTCATCAAAGGGCGCGTCTCAGCGATGGCCATAGTCGTACTGGGCTGGAGATAAGAGGGGAGAGCGAAGAAGTGGCGGCGCGGCTTAGCGTAGTCCCTTGAGCAGCTCGGCGAAAGAACCCGCCACGCGTCAGACGGCCCGGCGGTCCACGACGACGCACTCGGCCTCGCCAGCGCGGCGAGCGTGCCATCGGTATGGAGGATATCCTGGCAGAAGACGAGCTTGGGCGGGCGCACAGCGCAGCGGCGCAGCGCCGAGCGGTAGTGGTCCGCCACTACGCAGAGCTCTTCTTGTGAGAGATGCTCACCTTGGTGACGAGAAGGCATCCAGTCCGAAATCTCGCTGCATGCTCACGAGAGTTGGCGAGGCTCGAGGAACCCGCGGCGCGTGCGCTCCGCGGCGCTGGTAGTTGGCGTTGTGCACCACGCCCTGAAGGTCGCACTCGTAGTCACGTACCTTTCGCATCGAGACTATAGCAGGATGTAGTCCACTCGCTTGTATCTCGCAGTTACAGGGATGAACACGCCTCTGAGGTGGCAGCGCCCCACTCGTCGCGCTGGCGAGGAGGATAAGGCTGAGGTCGCATGCGAGCGATCCGTCAGGAGAGCTAGCGACGCCAGTCAGCGCGCGCTGAGGGACGGCACTGAGGGCCGCTGAGGATACTCGGGTCAGCGAGACCAAGCGAGCGCACGGCACGCTGCACTTAGGGCGCTCTTAGGCTGAGGCTCCTCGGCACCGTCTTCGCCTAGTCCTCCAGGCTCCTCGAGGGCGAAGATGGAGAAGTTCACCGAGCACGCAGACGCGGCGCTCGCTGAAGCAAGGCAGCGCGCTGAAGTCATACTGCCGCGGGGTGCTTCCGACGATCACAAGGCGCGGCGCACGCAGCGGTCCCGGAGTCGATGAGCTGCAGGGTAGCATCTCTGCGCTGGAGGCTTGTAGGCGGGTCGGCGAAGATGAAGTCGTACTGCGCTGCCGCCCCCGCAGTCGCCAGATGGCGGAGACGATCGTGCCTGCAGCACCTGCAGGCTGCGCCCTCCGCCCAGCTCGCGCACCACGCTGCGGATAAAGGCGAGGCGCCCGCGCCGCTGCTCGAGGGCGACGACACGGCTACAGCCGCGGCTCCAGCAGCTCGAGGGCGATGCTGCCTCCGTGCCGCTGAAGAGATCCAGCGCCGTGAGCCTCGAGGTCGAGGTACGCGCAGGACGTCGAAGAGATTCTCGCCAGCTGGCAAAGTCTGTCGTGGGACGAGCGTTTGAAGCTCTTAGACGTCGAAGCGACGCCCGCCTTGTACTTCCCGCCTGCGATGCGCAGAGCCCGATCGTCTGTAGTCGTGGGGCGAGGGCTGGTCGGCGATGGGCGGCCGAGCTTGCAGCTGCCTGAGGGGCGTAGGATGCGCGCGCAGCTCGAGCCTCGTGCAGCGGGCAGCGCAGGCAGCATCTGCCCTCCTCAGGGTAGCCGATAGCGAGGCCCGCCGTCTGCCCTCCAGGGCGTGGTGACGCCAGTAACTGATGAGGTAGAAGGCTGCTGCTCTCCGCCGACGACCCGTGCCTCCTGCATCGACCACACAGCGGGTGGTGCCCAGCGGCTCAAGGAGTTCGCCTCGCGTAGGGAGGAAGAGCTCCAGCTGTCCCGCGCGTAGCAGGAGCGGCACCTCGGGCGAGCGGCTTCGCGCGCTGACGGCCGTCGGTGCGCCGAGGAGCAGGGCCGATGAAGGTAATGTTTGCAGGAGGAGTGTACGTCAGGAGGAAGGCGGTAGGCCTCGGCATCCCAGCGCAGACGTGAGGGTCTGCACCGAGTCGGCTGCATGTCCGGAGAGAGGAGCTGCTGGCGCTGCTCCGCTCACGCCTGCAGTCGTGGGCTCGGCGCATCCAGCCAGAGGGCTTCGCTCCCGCAGGGAGAGCCTCGGTGGTGGCACGAGGCACCAGCGCTGCGGCTCGACGCAGGAGGACGACCTCGCCGTGCAGGCGTAGCTGAGGAGCGCTCGCTCTGGGTAGTAGAGCTCCTCCAGGCTGCTCGTAGAGCCGCGTCTCGGGACGCGCTGTGGCGACGAGGCCCTGCTCGACGAGCTCGGGGGCAGAGCCACGGCGCTGGACACGAAAAGCAAGTCCACCCACGCGGGTCGGATGGACAAGTCTATGAGTCTGCCGCCATGTAGCAGCCGCGAGGGTGAGCTGCTGGGCTCCTGAGTCAGTATTCCCAGTTGCCGTTGGTCTCTGACCTCGGTCAGCGAGCCGACACGTACTCCAGCGAAGGCGATGGCCTTGCTGTTGGCGCTTCTCGATCTTCTCCTTGACGAGGCCGGTCGTTGCCGAGGCGGGCCGAGGTAGTCTGGTAGCTAGCCGATGCCTGGAAGACGGACCTCGACTTGCTTGGCCCTACCTCACTGCTCGGTGGTACCGGCTACGACCTGGATCGTAGAGTCAGAGCCCGGGATGGAGAAGAGCTTAGCCAGGTCGGTACTGCTGTCCTTGAGCAGCGAGTCCTTAGCGCTGACCCAGATCGTATCACGACGGATGAGGCCGCGACGAGCAGCATCCTCTTCGGACAGGGCTGGTCGCGCATGGCGCTGGTGTAGTCACCTTCGGCACGGATGTAGAGACGCGACCGTTGTTGAGGGTTCACGAGCTCGTCATGTCGGCTGTCGCCGCTCTTGTGACGTCTTCTACATCCGTGCCGAGGTGACCACCAGCGCCATGCGACCAGGCCTGTCGAAGAGGATGCTGCTCGTCGCGGCCTCATCCGTCGTTATACGATCTGGGTCAGCGCTGGGACTTGCTGCTCAGGGACAGCGCCGACCTGGCTGGCGCCCTCCGCCGAAATAAATACGATCAAGGTCATCAGCCAATACCATGACAAGGAAATGAGGACCAATAAGATCGGGGTTGTCTTCGGCTAACTACCAGGTCTCAACCTCGCTGTCGCCTCGTCAGGAAAGAGGATCGAGGAAGACCAGCAACAGACCAGCGCGCTGGCTGGGGCCATGATCGACTCGGCGACCATTGAAACCGACGATGACACAGATAAATGACTCGGGGCAATCGCCCTCGCGGCTGCGCGGCAGCAGACTATGTCGTCGACCCGCGTCGATCGGACGCTTTGATCGGCGCTGTGTTTCGGCTCGTCGGTGAGAACTCATCGGCCGGCGTCGGGCCGCAGCTACAGGCGGCGGGGGGCTCTGCTGCCAGGGCAGCCTCCTCAGCTGACGCTGTTGCCTCGGCTGCCGGGCTCTTCCGCCCCGGGAGCAGGCCCTCTGGCTGGATGCCGCAGGCCGAGCCCGCGACTGCGAGCGGGCGGAACAGCGCCATCTGGACGCCCGCTCGATGCGGACACTGGGTCTGTGGGATGCCGGGCCTATCACTTCATCGACGTGCCTCTGCTGGGCAAATCGCCTCGCCTGCCCCTCGGCGCCGACTTAACTGTCGATATGTCGCTCGCCAGATCTTCTCCTGCGCGCGAACGCTGGGCTCGCTCCACGCGGGCGGCTCTGAGCTGGCGCCCGCGCGGTCTGGATGGGAGGCACGGGCGGGCTGACCGCATCGGTTGCCGTCACCGCGCCCTGGAGGAGCAGACGGCGGGCGGGGAGGGGGCGATAACGCCGCGCCGCGGGCTGCCGAGCTCAGCGGCGTCGCCCGCCTCGGGCGGCTGCGGCTCAGCCTGTCGCTCGACCAGCCTCGCCCAGACGATCGACTGGCAAATAAATAGGCGAGGCCGACCGCTCGACATCTAGGCATCGTCCACGGGCTGCCGAAGTCTCTTCGGCGTCCTGCGGCAATGCCTCGACATCGAGGCTCGCGACGCTGGATACTCTTCAGCGGCTGGCCAACGCGCTCGGGGCTGGCGGGCCACGGCTGCCAGCCGTGTCGTCGCGCCTGACGGCGGCGCAGGCACGCCTCTGCTCCGCGGCGTGGTGCGCGGCGACGGGCTGGCGGTGCTGCAGACCCGTCACTCTGGCGACTGCCAGAGGCGGCGCGGTCGGCTCATCTTCACCGACCCGCACTAACTCAGCGGGCCTGCCCAGCTCATCGACTCGGACTGCTTCCGTGCCGGGCGCCTGGGCGCCCGCGGTGACTCCGGCGCTATACTCGATGAGCCGCCGCGTCTGACTCGATGGGGCACTCTCCGTCTTCGCCACTCGAGCAGGCAGGTGAAGACGTGCCGGGGCCGCTGGCCTGGGCGCCTGAAATGCTGACTGTAGCCTCGGCGGCCTCGGCGTTGCTCGGCGGGCTTGATGCCGTCACCTGGCGCGACGGGCGTCGCAACCTCACGATGAAAGCTCGCCATTCGGCTGCCAATCCTCTTCGCCGGCGCCCTGGACGGTGGGGACGCTGCCACACAGAATCGGATACGAAGCGATCGGACACGGTCTGGTCGTTGGTGCGGTGACGGTGCGGGCTCGGGGCGTGGTGGTGGCGCGGCTGGCGCATGGGCTGCGCGCCGTGAGGTCTCGGGCTGGTCGGCTGACCCGGGCCGGGGTGAACTGGATAACGCTTCGTCTGGTGTCTCTGGAAGAGCCTGCGTAGTAAACACGACCCGCCTCCGGCCTTGCCGCTTTGCTGCTATCACCACCCGCCAAAAGCAATACTAGATATCCTCACACCGATAACTTTGCGCGCCGCGCGCCAGCTGAAATCGGTCATCGTCGTAGAACACGGCACCAAACTCTGTTGCCAATGGCGAGATATGCCGGCCTCAAATTACAAACAACACCCTCTTCCCACTCTTCCTCCTTGTCCTCGGCCCAGTACGACTGTGGCCAAAAAATCTTGAGACGCCCGCCGGTAGAGCAAGTATCAGGAGATCAGGCAAGCACCCGGCGCGATCCCTCCTCTTCCGTGGGAGACCACCACGGACCAGCCCATACGACCAGCCGCCATCGCTGCGCCGGATCCTCAGCATCACGCTGGCTTGCGCCGTGCCAATGGGGCCGCGATTAACCCGCATCGAGCTGGCAGGCCCCATGCTCTGGACAGCCTGCCAAAGCTGGTGCGCGCTGGCCGACAGCACGCCATCTGCGACCAGCTGGGACCCCAAGCTGACCAAGCTCGTCAAGCGCGGCATCACCAGGCTCATCCTGCCCAGGCGTCGTGCTCCGAGACAGTAATGTGAAGAAGTGGAGAGAACGCTTATCTGGCCGCGCTCTTACCTCGGCCCGGGCACGGAGGCGCGCTCTCGCTGCTGGACATCTCGACGGGCGAATACTTCGTCTCGGAGGGCGCGCCGACTATCTCGACAAGCTCCTCCTCCTACCAGCCCAAGGAGGTGCTGGTCGACCCGGCCGCTACGCGCGCTGCTCGACCAGCGCTTCAGCTACGCAGCTTCGTCTACACGAGGTGGAGGACTGGACCGCCCTGGAGAACAATGACACCAAGCTCCAGCGGCAATTCGGCTACCCAGGCCTCAAGGGCTCGGCCTCGACACAATACGCGCTCCCATAGCCGCCGCCGGGCGCCATCCTCAATTACCTCGAAGCTGACAGGCCACACCGAGCTGGGGCTATCACCACCTCAAGGGCATCGAGGCGCCTGGAGACCATGCGTCTAGATGACACACACCTTCACGGCCTCGAGATCCTGCAGCCGATGAGACCGCGGGAGGGCAAGAGCCTCTCTGGGGGTCCTCGACGCGACGCGAACCCCCATGGGCGGGCGTATGCTGCGCCGCTTTAGCTCTCCTTCCCTGCTGGGGCTCAGCGCGATCCAGCGGCGGCAGCGCGTCGTCTCACGGCTCTACCATGAGGCTGAGGCTCGCCAGCGCATCGCCGAGCTGCTGCGGCATCCAGCGACCTCAAGGCGCCCTGACGTAGGTCGCCGTCGGGCGTATCTCGCCCGCGAAGTAGCATGCTGGCCACGACGCTCGCCACCACCGCGGTTTGTGGCAACTCACCAGCCTCGATCGCCCGCCTGAGCTCGTGGCGCTCACCGAGGCCATGGCCCTGCTGGCTGCGTGCTGACCTGGAGCGCACGCTGTTGTGAGCTACATTTCAGGCGCGGTGGGTCATCTTTGGTATCTCCCGAGCTCGGCAGGCTTACACCGCCGCCTCTCCTCCCGGCAGGAGGTACCAGGAGCTCTGCCGCGGCCTGGTAGACGCACCCGCATCACCCGCTCAAGGTGGCCACCTATGCTCTTGGCTACTACATCAAGGTACATAGCCACTGACAAGGAGTTGAGACTGGACATAAGCAGACATGACCCTCAAGGCAGGCCTTTATCTTCCCCAGGAGCTCCAGAGTGAGGAGAGATCTGAGAGGCGGAGGACCAAAGTCTCAGCCTCCCGAGGCGCAGCTCCTATACGGCGCTGCTGCACGCATCGCCCTTTCATCCAGCCCCTGCAGCAGGACTGGCGCAGCAGCTGGCGCGCCTGGACTGCCTCACGGCCCCTATGGAGACAGCATGCACGCCATCCCCATCGTGGACGGGGCCTCCAACATCCGTGCAGGGCGTCATGGTGGGCAGGAGACTACATCCCCAATGACATCTTACTGGATAACCCAGACGGAATCATCATCCCACAGGTTGTGCTGAGGCAGTAAGTCGGCCCTGCTGAGGCAGACTAGCCTCATCCACGCTGCTCCTTGAATCCCAGTGTCCTTCAGGCCGCCCATATAGGCTATCGTAGATGGTATCTTCACCCCTTGTCAGGCCTCAGACCTTATCTCCCGCGGCGGGTCACCTTCATGGTCGAGATGGGAGGCAGCGAGCATCCTCAATGGCCTGACCGACCTTGTACCATCCTCTTCGACCAAGCCAGCGTGGTACCAGCACCTACGACGGTATCTCCATAGCCTGGGCTATCATCGAGTATCTGCACAGCAACCCTGCCATTCGTAGACGCTCTTCGCCCACTACCACAGAGCTCCAACATGACCTGGAGGGACGCCTGGAGCGCGTCGAGCAACGTCTCAGCGTGAGGATCGAGGGCAGATGCTCTTCCTCCGTAAGCTCGTCCTGGGGCAGTGGGCATAGCCCCGGGATCCCAGGTCGCCCCGCCTCAGGGGGAGCCGCAGTGCACATCACCAGGCGCGCCAGCGGATCCTCGGGCGCTCGAGACAGCACATATCCACGAGACAGGGCTCAGGGCCGGGTACAGGTGAAGCGCGCCAAGCACCTGGCCTGCAGCACCGCCGCTGCCCGCGTCGAAGGCGTGCAGATGGGCTTCACTTCGGCTCGACGATCCCGTGCTCTCGACATCACGACCAGCTGCTGGAGGTCAAGATTGAGCAGCTGACGCCCCTCAGGGCCCTCAATAAGCTCAGCGAGATCCAGTCGCCTCCAAGGTCCCATTAGCTCCAGCATAACTGCTCTACGCCTTAAGCTAAAGCGATAGCCCCAAGTCCGCACACTGACGGACTTGGGGCTATCTTTAAAGTCCTCGCTTTGCTTTTGGGGCCTATAGTGTGCATTTTCCTGCTGGGAATTTTGCAATCATGCGTGCTGCGTCAATAGGATCTCAGCCATGTCGGCTGCCTCCCGAACCCACTCATAGCACTTGCGCGCTGCGTCAGGATACATGGTATCAGTAGATGGCAAGGACGATGCTATACTTACATAGTAGCTGCTCCACGGAGCAATACTCTACGGCGTAGAGGTTGGGGTGCTAGTGGCGGTGCAGGCTCGCCGATCACCATGATTGAACACATCAGGGTGCCTCGGTCGGGGGCAGGCGATACAGGAGCTTGGGGCTTATAGTCTGCTGGGGACGAGGCGTAGCGTAGCCTCCTCGGCACTAATCTCTGGCAGGATGCTTGTAGTAGAGGGTGGCCCGCAGTCATCTTTTGTCGTTGATATGCCAGCACCGTGGAATATAGCAAAGCGACTCTGACAGGAAGTACTTGATGAGCTTAGCGCTATCTGCCAGGTACTTTGAGTTTCATCATATCTCTCTTGCCCATGCAGGGTAGTCTCTGGGCACTTTTGTTTCGTGGTGTGATCTTCCTAGCTTGATGTAGCTATAGGCCCGACAGAGGACGAGCGTCTACATATTCCTCATTACACCCGTGTCGAGGCTTGGGGTATACTCCTTTCGCCAAGACGTACTCTGCTGGCGCATTACCGCAAGTCACCCATCGCGCATATTTAAGGATGTATTTAGCTTCCATATTATCATAGAATTTCCATTGGAAGTCAACAATCATATGGTGCTCAGGATCTTCAATCCTTTGACGTAGCGCCTTCTATGCTCCCTCGGCACTAATCTCTGCAGGATACTTGTAGTAGAGGTGGTACCAGTCATCTTTTGTCGCGTTGATATGCAGGTGCCGTGGAGTATAGATAAAACAGCTTTGGCAAGTGCTTGATGAGATTGGCGCTATCCTGTGGGTACTGAGTTTCATCATATTTGCCCAGATAGAGTCTCTGGGGCGCGCTAACCCTCTCGAGGAATAGGCCAAGCCTTAAGATGATACATGGGCCCAACGGGCAGGACAGGCGTCTGCTCTCGTACACCGTGGCCGAGAGTTAGTCTGTGTTTGCTCAGCTTCCTTAGAGACAGCCTGCTTGAAGCGCGTTACCGCAAGTCGCCAGCATCGCGCCGAGCACAAGGATGCGTTTAGCCTACAACATCTCTAGAAGTAACTTTTGATTTTATAGCGGTCGATGGATGGACATGTTGTGAGCGGGGTGATGTCTTCTCCATAAGGGCAGAGTAGACCTTCTCCTTAATCTTGACAATAAAGGCGATCTCCTTGCATCCGCAGTTAGCGAAACTCTTTTGAAGCTTGAGGTTGCTCTCTAGGCCCTGTCATTCCCCATACTCGTGGTGCGGGCTGCGCAGCCAGGTGTTCAAACTCCTCGGCAGGCAGGCCCTGTGGCGATGTTCTTGCCTTTCATGGCTCTTGGCGAGTTGGTGGGCAGGGGCTCTATGTGCTCCTGGTTGCGTAGTAGTCTGTCACAAAGTTAATCTTCTGGATAAGGATGTGGTCATCGCTCTGGGGCGTAGATGCACTGAGTATCACTCCTCTATCATTGTGCTCCTCTCGTGTTAACCCGTGCCAGGCTCACCTACGAGGTCAGCGTCGCGCAGCGAGAAGGACAAGACGCCACCCTCAGCTGAGATGTGCTTGCTCCCTGTGAGCTATTCTTCCCCAGGTATATGCCCACTTCGTCTGCCGTATGATTGTGGGCCCTCCTGCTTTGCTCCTGGCTGATTCAGCTGGTGCTTCAGGCAAAGGCACGCGCCCCTCCTTCGGGCCCCTTGGGAGGCTAGACTAAGGGATGGGTATGGCCTTCACCCAGCCACTGGGCTCGGCTGGGGGCGGGCGTGTTTCTGCAGGCGACTACCTGAGGATGACCCTCAGCGCTCTGACCGATATCCTCAGGAGGGCTGGCTGCCGTCCCTCAGGGCTGATGGATGTCCCTCAGGAGGCCTCCCCCTGGGGAGGCATCGCTGCAGCAGGCCTTGCCCTCCTCGCGCACGGCGGCAGCTAACTTCCCCAAAAGCAAAGGGCTTCTCGCATTCTCCCCTCTGTGCAAGCTGGGAGCAGTATAACGCTCGCTTTTAATAATAGTGCTTTCTGCTTGCGTGGGGAAGCGCAGCTAGGACACTAGTCCTCAAACATGCTCCTTGCCTCCCCGCTCGACGGACGCTACTCCCGAGGGAGGACGTGGGTAGCATAGTCTCATATATGCGCTTGATCAAGACAGCCGTCTTGCGCTCGCGGCTTGAAGTCATGCCCGTGGGCGTTGGGTTGTTGCGAGGCCTGGCGGTGCGTGCGCGGGTCTAACACCTGACTGATGGTCGTCCATCTGCACTCCACCCAGTTCACGAAGAGATATGGGAGCTCGTGTACTGTGCATGATACCTATCCTCGCCCTCCTTCTCGCCGTGAATGATCCACCAGAGGCCAAATTTTGAAGTATGACGGTCTGGGGGCTCACACATTAGATATTCCATCGAAGGAGAAGTGTAGGCCTTCCCCACGAGCGTCGCTCCTTGCTCTGTAGAGGCTCATGACCCCAGTATCACAAAGGCGTGGGCCTGGCTCGACAGTGGCTGCCTCCGTGCTCGTCCCCGTAATGGGAGTATAGAGCCCAGAAGGGCCAGGGGCTAATGAAAGTCATCCTGGCTGATCTAGTAAAGGATGAATACAAGACAGACTGCCTTTGAAGGCGTGGCCGGGCGCTCAGCCATGCCTCTCCGCTAATTAGGGCCCCAGTCAGCCTCCCAGGCACTTGCCTTCCACTGATGCGGTGGTAGATGGTACTGATCAGGGGGCGCAGGCTGGTCATGTTGAGATCAGCCTTGGGCACGTGAATAGCCTTCCCCGTGCTTGCTCCTCCTCAATCACAGTTTGATGGCGTGAACTCTGCCTCAGACTGCACCACTCGACAGCCTCGTCGAACAGCTCACCTTCGCGCACCGTCCAGAGGATAAGGCCGGGTGCCTATCCTGGATCAACATGCGCGGGGTAGAGTGGCAAAGGGGTCTCTTCCCCAATCTTGCAGGATAGCGATGAGCGTACAATGGTGCCATCGAAGTCCACAGCGGTAATCATATACGGTAATTTATGGTAAAGGTACGATTCTGTCTGCTTTCTTTGGGCCACCTGAAGGCGGATTTCGGAACAATGCGTCCTCAAACTGGCTGCTCCTGGGGCTGGGCATCACGCGGCCTCGCTGGGCACAGCGGATACCGAGGGGGTCTAGTGCAGAACTCGGCGCCTCGAGATCGAGCTGGGCGCTCTGCGGCTGCCAGGCGGCGGCGGCGATATCGCTACTCTGCCTTCTTGATGCCACCAGGACGACTCATCCTGCTCCATTACTTACGATGAATGGTGCAGTCGCGCCCAGGCGGCTGCTCCTGGTGGGGATGAGGTCTCGTCATTCGAAATATAGGGCAATTGAATGGGGGCTGCTGACAGTTTGGGGCCGCCTTCTTGCCGTAGATCTCGGTGGCGTCTCTTTCGCCTGTCGGCTTGGCGTCAGCCTCAGAAGCTGTGGCTGTCAGTCACTGCAAGTCGATGCGTCGCCTCATTGTGATCAGGCCCGGGGCGGGATGGTCACGGCTACCTGATCCCCTAAGATTTTGTGCGTTGCATGCTTTGAATGCTTTTCCTGGTCACTGCTGACTGCTCATTGAAGGCGCCTCCTGGAAGCTCATACGTGCTGGGTGGGCTCTTGCTGCTCTAGTATAGACATTCAGCAAGGGCTTGTTCCTTGGGTGGACATTCTTGTTCAGTAGCGGTGAGCTGAGACTCTCCATTAAGCGCAGACGTGCGCCCATGCCTGAGGCCATGCCCGTGTGGCCACCCCCCAGCCAGGGCTCTCCTCGACGTCAGCAGTCAGGTTCATCCTTTGGGTGTTGACGATGTCGGAGATACCGCGCCATAGCTCAGGGTGTTATAAACGGCATCTCGAAGGCCTTGTCCGGGCTCGAGGTTGGAGGTAGACCTCAGTGGGCGCTCGTTGTTGATCGAGGAGACGTCCGTGCTTGCGCATCTCGTCGACGCCGCGCAGGGCCTGGGAGGATCTTCTGCTTGCCCTCGAGAGGAATGGTAATGATGCCGCAATCAGGGCCGGCCTCCCATGGCAGCCGCTTCTGACAGGGCTGCCCCGTACCTGTGCCGCCGCCCCGCCTGCGGTGATGAAGACCATGCGCGTATCATCGCCCATGTGCTGGGATCTCGTCGACGCTCTCCTCAAGCCTGCGAGCTACTCAGGGCGGTGCCCGCGCCGAAGCCCCGCGGGTCTGCAGTTGGGTACGACGCCTCAGTGCTCACCACATAACTGTGGAAAGGCCTGCCTATGGTGTGCACCAGGATACCCCACGCAGCGCCCTGGCTGTGCATGCTCACAACGTTACCGCCCCGCCTACGCCACCACGACCTTCGATCAGCGGGACATATTTCTCGCCCGTACATAAGTCATGCTACCACGTTTCCTTCCTTTTCGCTCGCTTTCTTATAGCCATGGATGATCTCGTCGTCCTCATCCTCGTCGTCGTCCTCCTGGTGCTCCTGGGGCAAGACGCTTGGTTAGCTTGCCCCCATACGTTGAAAACCACTGCAGTGCTGCCGCCCTTCTTGCCTGTGCTCTCCTCAGCCTCTTAGTGCTCCTCGGCCTCCTCGGTAGTTGCTCAGCTTCTGGTGGGCGGCTCCGAAGGTAAAGTCATCGGCCGCGCGCTGCACGGCTCTCAGCGGGGGCTGCGTACGGTGTCATGGCGGTAGGGTGAAACAAAACAAATCCTGCATGAAGGTGTCGAGGTCGCGCGCAAACAGTGGCTGACGCCCGACTTCGCCCACCGCGAGCGCCAGCTCGGACGTATGATCGCCGGTGGTGGTACCGCCTGTGGGCCGTCCTGCAGCCAGCGCTCGTCGTAGAGCCTCACGGCGGGTGGAGCGTGCCGCGGCGTACTCAGTTGAGCTGCCAGGCGTCTCGTAGAAGAGTGCGTGCGCGTGACGCCGCCTGCAGGGGCCGGCGCGCGCGGTGGCTGTTTGCGACTCGTGGATGAGGTGGACACGGTTTACGGCGGCTCCGCACGGGCGTCAGAGCGATTGAGCTCAGGCGGTCGTGCGGATGGCCTTGCCGCTCTCTGGACTCATGCGCTCGGTAGTCGCCGCGAGGATGGAAATTGTCCGCCAGAGCCTTCGCTGATCTTAGACGGCTCGTCCTTCTCCAGCAGCGGGGTGGGGAGGCTGGTGAGGTCACGCGTGACACTCACTGTCCGCCCAAGGGATGAAGAGCCCCTCGAGGCACTCCCGCCAGCAAGATGGCAGTGGGTGGTGCCTCCTTGTGGCCAATGTAGAGCACAGCCCAGGGCACTCTCCTCGGTGGTGAGGGGTGGCGCGCGCCTCGACGAGCCAGTGCAGAGGTGCCTAGCAGCTGGAGCTCCACAGGCGTGCGATAGGCTCACTGATATGCTTTCAGGATGCTGCACATTGATGACCTTGTACTGAGCCCTCGATACAAACCCGCCTTGTGACGCCGCAGGGTATACTCGGCGGCCGTCTACCAGGTAGCGCAGGTCGGTGATGGCGAGATGCTGCCCCTCGCGGCCTGGTCTACCTGCTGGCGGGCGCAGGTCAGCCTGCTTGATCTCGCGGGGCTCAGGCCCAGCTGGAGCAGGGCGGTGAAGGTCTCAGGTGCATGCTGCGGCAGTCGGGCCCGACATGGGCAGCGCCTGGATGGAGCGTCAATCAGAGGTGTCGTCAATAAATCGACGATCTGGGTACTAACGTCCATGTGTGGATACAGCCTGACGTATCGCACCTGCGGCGGGGACGCGGCAGGCGTGGATAGAGGCGTACACATGCATCGCTGGCACGCGCTGGGATACCCGGAGGCCAGCTGCTCCCGATGTGATCCACAGCAAAGATATCTTCTCTTCAGCCGTTCATATCGTCTTAGTGCTTGGAGTTTGCTTTGCTGGGCCCTGCGCACTTTGTTAGCAGGGTGGGGCTCTGCCGAAACTTGGGCTCTTTGGTGGGGGCCTTCTTGGCTGAGCACTGCAGCGGGCTCTTCTTAGGCTCGATATGGAGCTCGGCCAGCGGACTGCTGCTTGGGTTGCGGAGTCTTCTTGCATCGGGCCAGCGTCCTTCTTCGGCTCCTTGTGGGGCTCATACACCTTCTTTCTTCACCCTCAACTTCTTGGGCTCAGTCTTGTGCAGCTCCAGCACCTTGACTTCGCCTTCTGGAAATAAACTTGTATGGGGTGCAGGCGCTACGGCCTGCGGTGAGGCGGCGGAGGTGCTTTAGGCTGCTGAGGGGACGCTCAGGCACGGCGCTCGCCCTCTTCGTCCAGCTCCTCCTCCTGGGGCAGGGTGGCGCTCGGCAGCTACCACCTGCCCCTAATAGTCAGCTTGACAGCTGAAGGCGTTCATCCCACAGCGGGGAGGACGCTCGCAGCGAATACGCCGCCACTTGCATAGCTTCTCAGCCCAGGTGCCGCCCGCGCTTGCCGAGGATCAGCTCACCGTCGATGCCTACGCGAGGATCACGTGCCGCGCTGAGGGACCTGTAGCTGGCCTGTGGTCGCGGTAGTAGCTGTCGGCCTGGGTGTACAGAGGATCATAGACCTCTGCCTGGCGTACTCGCTCAGCGTCCCGTGACCAGTGGGGAGGTAGGAGGCGAAGTCGTCAGGCCCTTGATGATGCCCGCGCCCCTCGGTGACGTAGTAGCTCGCTCCTCGGTCGTCGATGATGACGAGGAAGTAGAGTTCTTCTCACTCGTACGGATCTTGATAGTGCGTGGCAGGGCGACGTGACCCGATACGCTTATCGCGCAGATCGGCTCGGTGAGCTTCGCTCGATGCGCCTGGGTCAGTGGGTCAGGCTTTACCCAACGCCCAGGACGGATGCCCCGACGGTTCCCGGCTCGCCGATGACCTGCTGCTCGGTGAGGCGGTGGGCTGCCGCCTGGCTGGAGCCTCGACGACGATGTTGCGGCAGGCTTCGCTCGAGATGGGCCAGGTTGAGGACGGGAAGTAGACAGGCGCCCCCAGTAGGACGAGCGCCTATGGCCGCGATAAAATTATCATTCACCATATCCAGCGCACTTCACTGGCTGCTGCTCTAGCCAGTGGGTACTACCTGAGGACCAGGCGGTCCTATCACCCGCGCCGACCATCCAGCGCTGACCTCGGGCGGGATGCCGCTGCCTCGAGGCAGCAGCTCCGTCTTGGGCAGGACAGCCAGCGGGGGCGCTTCATCGCCTGGGCGATCAGCTGGCTCGTGACGCCTCTGGGACGCTCGCGGGCGGGGTAGATGTCCCAGCCTGCCTCTCTCTCTCTCTCTCTCTCTCTCTCAGTGTCTCTCTCTCTCTCTCTCTCTCTCTCTCTCTCTCTCTCTCTCTCTCTCTCTCTCTCTCTCTCTCTCTCTCTCTCTCTCTCTCTCTCTCTCT